>Ga0206955_1066_pt1 | contig 28508 bp, 22 predicted proteins | sample Alteio_BWOrgHeat_34_FD_153247 | JGI IMG/M metagenome (GOLD analysis project Ga0206955, IMG submission 153247) | Enriched cells from forest soil in Barre Woods Harvard Forest LTER site, Petersham, Massachusetts, United States -... | ecosystem: Environmental > Terrestrial > Soil > Temperate forest >...
CGGTATGATTACGGTTAAAGACTATGAAGAGATGATTTCGGAAAAGGGTCGGGGATGGATATGTGAAGAAGCGGACGGCGTGCTTGGATTCAGCATCGCGGACCTGAGCCGGCAAAATGTTTGGGCAGTTTTTGTGCGGCCGGGTTATGAAGGAAGAGGGATCGGAAGGAAATTGGTTTCGATCTTGCTGGACTGGTACTTTGAACAAACAGAAGAAGCGATATGGCTGGGAACTGCGCCCAACACCAGGGCGGAAAAATTATACCGGGAATTTGGGTGGAAAGAAAACGGGCGCCGTCCCAACGGAGAAATCCGTTTTGAAATGGACAAGGAAGAATGGTTCAGGATAAAGATGTTGAAAACAGCGGAATAATATATTAATACATGCAAACCTTTCAATTCAAAGCTGCTGATCGTGGCCGGAAAGACGCCGGCTGGTTGAAGAGTAATTTTTATTTTAGCTTCAGCGATTATTGTAACCCGGTAAAAAGCAGTTTCGGCACTTTGATCACTTTTAATGATGATTATATTGAGCCCGGAAAAGGATTCGGCATTCATCCGCATGTCAACATGGAGATTATTTCGATACTGTTAGCCGGAAAAATGAATCACAAGGACACCATGGGGTACAGCACCGTTGTAGAACCGGGTGGTGTTCAGATCATGAGCGCCGGCAGTGGGCTGAAACATGAAGAATATAATATTGGGGAAGACCGGGTAAATTTTCTGCAGATCTGGATCCAGCCCAAACAGCAAAATATTTCACCAAGATACCAGCAGCGGCAATTCGATATATTCAAATCCGCCAACAAATTGCAAACGATTGTTTCCTTCGAAGAGGGATTGGGTCATTGCTGGATCAACCAGAATGCAAAACTTTCAGTTGGCAATTTTGAATCCGGCTGTTCGCTGCAATACGCGTTTTCTCCGGTCAATAAATGCGTTTTCGTTTTTGTCATTAAAGGAAGCTGTTCCGTGGCGGGAGTGGAATTGCCGGAACGCGATGCACTGGGAATTTGGGAAACCGACAATCTTACAATTGAGTGCAAAACCGACGCGCAATTTCTCATAATTGAAACTCCCGTGAATCAGAAATAATCATCACTGTAGAAATTTTTTCCCACTGTCATCTATAAAAAACTAGGGGTCGAATAGACATTCAACCCCGTTTTAAATCCAATATCCTATGAAAAACCAAGGCATTAACGGGATAGCATATACTAAATTGTCGATGGTAATAAATTTTTCATGTATCGTAATGTTACGAGCAAAATCAGGGGTTTCCCCTCTTGGCCTGTATAGCCGATTCGTATATTTTTGGTTCTTCCAATATCCGTGAATAACTAATGTCCTGAAAAACCATTTGAGCCTTTTCCGTCCAAAAAGTGTTTCAATCCAAAGTCCTTGAGAAACCCCTGATTAGCCTTGGGGGTTTTTTCGTTTTAGGACCTTGAGGGTGATGAGGCTTGATTGAGATCAAAATCAAATGCTCTGTGTCATTCTGCCTTCCTCGTTTTCTTTGGTCAGAAAAAATCCGAACTGACACTTAATTAGACTAAATTTTTCACAGGCTTCAGGCATATAAAAGGTAGGGGCCAATCATCTCCGGCCACCGGTCTGTGGACGTGCAGGTTCTTATGGCGTGGTCAAAATCACCTGAATTTAAATCAAAAATTTTTTCAGAATCAGGCAGTCCCGTTAATAAGTCCAGGTGTTTGCGGCCGGAACTATTCACATGCGTCGGGTAGGGAGCCCATTGAAATGAATCACCATGCAGATCTTTTATCAGTTTGATAATAACCATTCCGGTTTTGACAGGATGAAATCGTGTTATATTCTCTACCTGAAGTGTCATGCCTTTGCAAGCCTGCATTTTAAAGTTTCCTTCCTGCGGACTGAATTCTACCGGTTTTGCATATAAGTTTAGGAGTTGATTTTTATTGATCAGGCCGGCTATTTTATGGTTGTTCATCCAGGTTGCCCCAACGATTCTGAATGGACTCGGAGTTCCTCTGCCCTCGCTGATATTGGTGGCTTCCAGGAAGCAAAGACCGGGATATAAAAGCGCAGAGTCAAAGCTATTAATGGCGGGAGAAGTAGGAACAAATATTTGAGACCAGCCGGGCAGCATAGTTGACCTGTTCCAGTTCTCGCATCGAATCACTTGAAGGTCGCAACCGATATGCCTGGTAGCGTTGAAATAGTTTGCCAGCTCGCCCAGGGTGCAACTATGTCTGACCGGTAGCTCCCATCTGCCGATAAAACTGCTGCAATGTTCTTCAACCAGGAAAGGTCCTTCTGCCAATTCAATGATGCCCGATATTGGATTGGGCCGGTCCAGAATGATGAGTTGTTTTTGATACAAAGAACATGCTTCCATCACATGGGTCAGTGTCCATAAATAAGTATAAAATCGACTACCGATATCCGGAATGTCGAACAGTAATATATCAATGTCTTTTAGATCCTCACCTGCAGGCGATAGCTTGTTTCCATATAAGCTTATTACGGGTATTTTGGTCAGGTCATCAAAGCCATCATGCATCGCGAACCCGTCAGGTCCCATGCTATCAAGACCATGTTCCGGTGAAAATAGTTTTACAAGATTGAATTTTCTGGCCTGCAGGGCCTTTCTTGAAGGTTCCAACTGGTTCGTGGTGGCTGCATGGTTTGTTACCATGCCCAGGTTTTTGTTTTTCCAGGACGGGTTGCTTTGCAATAAAATATCAATTCCAAACTGAACGGGAGCCATTTATTATTTGTCGATTATTAGTCTGTAATTCACGTCATGAGTTCAACTCCACCTGCCCTCCGGATCAATAAAGCGCTCTTCCCCGGGGCTCACCACATCCAACCTCTTGCATCGGGAAGGACACCAAAATACTTCAACTGCCAGTTCACGGAGAAGACTGCACTTTTTGCACAGGAATTAAAATTATCAGTTTTCATAATCTTACAACTGATTTTTGTTTGTCGCGTTTTTGTGCGTATTTTGAATTTGTTTTAGAAAACTTGCTGTTTTATGCGGTTTTGGCTGTCTTGATGCCGAACTCCAAACTTTAAAAGTTACTGATGTATGCTTACGACGGAAATGACATCCCATTTTGACAATCTGGAAAAAATGACGGTTTTGGAGATGTTGGAAGGCATAAATCGCGAAGACTCGATGGTGCCTCAGGCTGTCTCTAAAGGCATCCCGCAAATTGAGAAATTAGTAACTGGTATAGCGAAGAGAATGAAGAAGGGCGGTCGCCTTTTTTATGTCGGAGCAGGAACAAGCGGGAGATTAGGCATACTGGATGCATCTGAATGTCCGCCCACCTTCGGCGTTCCGGATGATTGGGTAATTGGGATTATAGCGGGAGGCGACGAAGCGATCAAAAAAGCAACTGAATTTGCGGAGGATAATACAGCACAGGCAATCATTGACCTGGAAGAATATGCTATTAATAATTTAGACAGTGTTATAGGAATTGCTGCTTCCGGCACTACTCCATATGTAATAAGTGCCGTAAAGAGAGCTGAGGAAAAAGGACTTCTAACGGGCTGCATCACCTGTAATCTCGACACCCCGCTTGCCGGCGCTGTTAAATTCCCCGTTGAAGTGGTTGTAGGCCCGGAATTTCTAACCGCCAGTACGAGAATGAAGGCAGGCACGGCACAAAAACTTGTCTTGAACATGATTTCCACCTCTGTAATGGTACAGTTGGGAAGAGTAAGGGGTAATAAAATGATAGACATGAAATTGAGCAATAATAAACTGATTGCACGGGGAGTGAATATTGTTATGAAAGAATTGAATATTGATCAGCAATCGGCAAGGCAGTTGATAGAGGAGAAAAAAAGCGTCCGAAGGGCCATTGAGAGCGGGAGGGAAAGAGATGACAGTTAATAATATTTTTTGATTTCTCTTATTTAGGAGCGGGGCGCGAGGACAAAAAAAATCCATCTTCCTAAGTGGAGAGGGTGCAGACAGGTGCCATTTCAGCAATACAATGAACAATCCATTACAAAGATTATTTGAAATTTCCCGCAAACCCGCGCGTCGTATAATAGGACTCATGTCGGGCACTTCATTAGACGGCCTGGATATTGTCCTTTGCGAAATTGCAAACAGCGGCAATGACGTCAGGATTAATACACTCCATTTTGAAACGATTCCATATTCTTTGCAGGTAAAACAGGAGATCAGGAAAGTATTTGCAAAGGAAACCATTGATTTTCGCCAATTGTGTTTGTTGAATCCCTGGCTGGGTAGTTTGCACGCAAACCTGATCCTGGAATGCCTGCAGAAGTGGGGAATTGACCGGTCGGAAGTTGATCTTATAGCTTCTCATGGACAAACCGTTTATCACTGCCCGCAAATACTGCACAAACAGGAAGAATTCCCGAATGCCACGCTACAAATTGGCGATGGAGATCATATCGCAGTGAAAACCGGAATTATTACCATCAGCGATTTTCGTCAAAAACATGTTGCTGCAGGAGGAGAAGGAGCGCCGCTCGCCCTCTATGGCGACTATCATATTTTTTCAAAAAAAGGTGAGAACCGGATCATGCTGAATCTGGGAGGCATTGCAAATTTTACGTTTTTACCTGGTGATCTGGATCCAAAGGCTGTATTTGTGACGGATACGGGTCCGGGCAATACGCTTATCGATGCTTTCTCACAATATTATTTTGAAGTTGATTATGATAAGGATGCTAAATTCGCCAGCAAGGGAAATGTAAATGCCGATTTATTGAGGATTTTGAAGGCAGACGATTTCTTTAAACAGCCATTTCCACGGACAACAGGGCCTGAATTATTCAATATCGAATATGTGCGCAAGGCGCAAATCGCCAGCGGCACAACTTCGATAAGCCCCGGCGATATGATGGCCACGGTATCGAGATTCACCGCAGAAACCATCGCGGAAGCAATAGCAGAAGTTCTCCCGGACAAAACAGAATGCACTATCTATATGAGCGGCGGCGGCGCACATAATCCATTAGTGGTCGCGTGGATACAGGAGAGGCTCCCGGGTATCCCTATGCGATTTACGGATGAATTGGGCATCTCAGGAGATGCAAAAGAGGCGGTATTGTTTGCATTCCTGGCGAACGAAACCGTCTGCGGCGAGCCGGTCAATTTCGGGAAGACCGGTATGCCCGCCATTTCAATGGGAAAAATCTCGCTCCCCCATTGACAAAAACAGGTTTGGATGATCGGCAAAAAGAAGTCCAAATGGTCATACCATGTTGCATGATAGTGCATGAAATTGACAATAAACATGCATTTTTTTTGCTGGTTTAATTTTTTTTATGCGCTTTTCATTTATATTTGATAAAACTGACTGTATTTATGCTGAAGGAAGAGCGCCAGGCATATATAGTTCACCAGGTGAACCTGCATAATAAAATCCTTTCTTCTCACTTAAGTGAACAAATGCAGGTGTCAGAAGATACCATCCGGAGAGATTTAAGCGAACTGGCCCAGGAAAAGAAAATTATCAAAGTACATGGTGGCGCATTGTCCAATTCCTTTCACACGGGCATTACTTCAAACGATGTTTATTCTGTTGAGGAAAAGAAAGCAATTGCACTTAAAGCCGTCAGGTTGATCCAGGACGGAATGTTTGTGCTTACTTCCGGTGGAACCACCATCATTGAATTGGCTAAAGTATTACCGAAGGATCTGCAAGCCACTTTCATCACCGCGAGTCTTCCAGCTGCCTTTGAGTATGCAAATCACCCAAACATAGAAGTGATCATGATCGGCGACAGGATTTCCAAGAACTCCAAGATGGCCGTTGGCGGTGAAGCAATTTCCACGATCCAGCATATCAACGCCGATCTCTGTATTCTTGGCGTCAATGCGATTGATATCAACAATGGCCTGACCGATAATGATTGGGAAGTGGTGCATATCAAAAAAGCAATGATAAAAATTTCAAAAAAAGTAGTTGCCTTATCCATTTCAGAAAAAGTGAACACTTCAGAACAGTTACGGATATGCGATGTAGACGAGATAGATATTTTGATCACCGAACTGAAACCTGAAGCTGTGCAGTTGCAACCATATAAAAATAAAGGCATCCAGATTTTGTAAAAATTCAAGAACTCCAAAAACATGCATTATGAGGAAAACACAATTCCCCCAATTAACCAAATGGCAATTTATAGGTTGTCTTTTGCTGCTGATGAACCTAGTGGCAATCAGGGTTAATGCCCAGGTCAACATCTCCGGTACGGTAACTGATAGTGCAGGAAGACCGGTACCTCTTTTGTCGGTCCAGATCAGATCAACAAAAACAGGAACAACGACTCGCAACAATGGAACATATAGTCTCACGGCGAACCTTAAACCGGGCAACTACACTCTTCAAGTTTCCGGTGTTGGTTATAAAGCAACAGAGAAGTCATTCACTGTCGCAGCGGCTGGAGATTATACTGTAGATGTCCAAATAGAAGGATCTGTTTCAAAACTGGATGAAGTGGTAGTGACGGGAACTTCGGAGGGGACTACACGAAGACAGTTGGGAAGTTATATCAGCACCGTAAAGGCGGACGAATTGACAAAGGGTTCGACGGGAAATGTACTGGCAGCCTTGCAGGGTAAGACTGCAGGCGCCCAGATATCCCAGAATTCCGGTGACCCGGCAGGAGGTATTTCTGTAAGACTGAGAGGCATCAGCAGTATTGCCGGTTCTACGGAGCCTTTATATATTATTGATGGAGTGATAATAGATAATTCTACCAACCCGGTTACCAATGCCGATCCCAGCTATGCAGGAAGCAATTTTGTGGGAACGGTAGGCCAGAACCGCCTTGTAGATATCAACCCCAATGATATCGAAAGAATAGAAGTACTGAATGGTGCGGCGGCAGCAGCGATCTATGGATCAAGAGCGAATGCAGGAGTTGTGCAAATATTCACAAAGAGAGGAAGCGCCGGAGCGCCTCAGGTAAGTTTTTCAACGAGCTTCAATGTAAATCAACTCAGAAAAAAATTAGATGTGAACAGGGCTCCGACAAAATTCGGCGGATCTCCTGATACACAAACACAAACTATCCTCACTCCTTCACTGACAAATACGACTCCGGTGCAACGGTACGACTACCAGGATTTTATTTTCAGAACAGGTATCGGAACGGACAATACCGTTTCAGTGAGCGGTGGAAAAGACAAAACCAAATATTATACATCGGCTTCGTACTTATATAACCAGGGAATTGTAAAGAATACCGATTTCAACAGGTTAAGCCTCAGGTTAAATCTTGACCAGGTACTTACGAAATGGGCGACTTTCAACGTAAGCATGAATTATATTTATGACAAAACCAATGAGAAGCCCGATGGCAATACCTTCTTTTCTCCAATGAATTCTGTCACGATCATTGGTAACTATTATGACATACAACAGAGAGACGGTTTGGGGAATTTGAAAGCAGTCGGAGAGCGCGGACGTGTAAATCCTGCTTCTGTGATTGATGATTTTAAACAGCAGCAACAAACCAGCCGCATCATTGCCGGTGCAGGATTAAAACTAAATCCCATAAATAATCTTTCAATTGATTATCACGTCGGCATCGACAATTACGCGCAGGATGGCACGACATTTATTCCTCCTTATGCATACAATGTGAGCACGGCATTTTATGGTGGTGGTCCTTCATTGGATCCTACACAAAATGGATATGCCAGTGCGGGAAACAATAATTCTTTCCTGATCAACCATGATTTGAATGCGACTTATAACTGGAGAATCAGCAATGATTTTACTTCTATCACGCAGGTAGGGTATTCATTGCAATATCAAAAAATGCATTATTCGCTCCAACAGGGTCGCGGGCTTCCGCCATTTGTGCAAACGGTAAGCGGAGCAAGTACATTAATGCCGGGATCCGATCAGAGAACTGAAATATCCATATCGGGCGAATTTATCCAGCAGAATTTTAAATATAAGAATCAATTGTTCCTGACAGGCGCACTTCGCTTAGATGGTTCTTCCGTGTTTGGAAAGGATCAAAGGAACCAGCTCTATCCAAAGTTGAGCGGCAGTTATGTTGTGAGTGGTACCGACTTCTGGCATGGAATGGGCGTTTCGAAATGGTGGGATCTTTTCAAATTGCGCGCAGCTTACGGTGAATCAGGAAACCTGACGGGAATTCCCGCTTATGGTCGATTTAATACCTATAATGCTTCTGCTTTTCTGGGAACTTCTTCATTTCAGTCCAGCACCTCATTCGTAAATCCGAATGTGAAACCCGAAAGGCAGAAAGAACTGGAAATAGGAACGGACCTTTCATTTTTTGATAGTCGGGTAGGCATCACGTTTAACTATTACAAAAAAAGAGTGGACGATCTATTGATCAGCAGACTGATCGCACCAACCAACGGTTATTCAAGTCTTTTGGATAATATCGGTTCACTGCAGAACAACGGATACGAAGTGGTATTAAATCTCGTTCCCGTCCGGACGAAAAATTTCACATGGGATCTGACGGCGATTTATAACCATAACCAGAATAAGGCCCTCAATATTGGGCAGTCATTAATCCTGTACAATACTAACGGTGGTGCACCGGTAGCCATTATCGGCGGACAGCCAATCGGTGTTTTCTACGGAACTTTTTTTGCAACAACTCCTGACGGTAGCCAGCTTAAAAATGCGTCTGGTATTCCAACTATAGAATCCGGAAAACAAAACTCGCCGCTGAGCTATACACCACAGAGAGATCCTGTTACCGGTCTTCCGACAGGAACAGCCTTACAAAAGATCATCGGAAATCCTAATCCAACATACACGGCCACATTGACCAATGATTTTACTTATGGAAGATGGGGTCTGCATATTCAATTGGATGCAGTGCATGGCGTGAATGTGTTCAATGCCGACTTCAGAACGAGACAGGGCGTTGACAATGGAAAGGTTGCCGAACAGGAGGACGAGGGTAAATTGCCGAGAGGATATATTGCAGGTATATACGCTATCCAGCAATGGAGAATTGACGACGGCAATTACATAAAACTTAGAGAAGTTGCCTTAAGCTATAGCATGGGAAGAATAAAGGGTTTTCATGACCTCAGTTTCATTTTGGGCGGTAGAAACCTGATTTCGTGGGACAATTATAAGGGGTATGACCCTGAAGTAAATGCCGGTGGACAAAGCACGATTCTTCGTGGAATTGATTTTGGTGCGGTACCCATTCCAAAAACATTCACAGCGACCATTCGGGCAACTTTCTAAAACATCAAAAAATTGAGTTATGAAAAAACAAATTCATGTGATTAATTACTTTATCATAACGGGATCGTTATTATTCTCTTTTGCAGCCTGCAAAAAAGAATTTACAAATCCCGCCGGCCCATCCTCAAGCCAGGCATTCAGTTCTCCCAATGCACTGACTGATGTTGCTGTCGGATTACAAAACTGGTATACTGCCGGCAGGGGCGGCTTAGTGTATAATACCATCACAGCCGGCGGCTTGCTGGGCGGTGAATTGTATGTGGTAAATGCCGGTAATACCGACGAAGCCCAACTGGGCACGGGCGGTGGTGCAGTCCAAAATACAAACGGCATCGCTACAGGGATGTGGGCCGTATGCAACAAGATCATTTATGACGCAGACAGTGTGATCAGCCAGACCGGCAAGATCGTTACTGATAAAAATTATGCGAGTGGTCTGATTGCTTACACTTCTATCTTCAAAGCATTGGCAATTGGAGATATGGCGACGTTTTGGGATCATGTGCCCGAGGGCGTTGGTAAAAATGTAAATTTTGTGGATGCGACTGCCGGATTTAATAAAGCGATCGATGTCATTGATAACGCATTGGCTGTAATCAACGCGAATCCAATCAGCAGCAGTTTCTTAAGCAATATCCCTAAGGGAATAGATATCACAAATACTTTATACGCATTGAAAGCGCGTTACGAATTATTCGCAGGTAATTATTCAGATGCGTTGACGGCTGCCAACAGTGTGGATCGCACGGTTAAATCGGTCTTTGCATATAGTCCTGTTACCACCAACCCGATTTTTGCGCTGGCTACTTCTACCAATAATATTTATCAGCCTGTTGATTCAACAATGGGATTGCCGCCAGGACTGCAACCGGATCCCGCCGACAAGCGTGAACCATTCTACATAGCAATCGCCAGTAATCCACGTTTCAGGATCAATGGTTTTTTTACAGCCACTACTTCTCCCATCCCGGTCTATTTACCAGGAGAGATATTGCTGATCAAAGCAGAATCCTATGCGCAACAAAACGATTTGGTGAATGGCGCAATCTGGCTGGATAGCGTGGTGCTGAAGCAACCATCCCAGGATCCATTTGGAGTAGGAGCAGGATTGAGTACACCAGTTGTTGTTGTAGACCAGAACGACCTGTTAACGCAAATATATAAGCACCGTTGCATCGAACTGTACATGTCGGGGCTGAAGCTGATAGATGAACGTCGCTTCGGAAGACCAACGACCGAGCGTAAGCGTAGTTATCTGCCCTATCCTTTTGTGGAAAGAAATGATAATACCAATACGCCTCCTGATCCGACGTTTTAAATTCTTGTACTAATTTATTTATATAGGGTGTCCCGCAAGTAAAAGTGGACACCCTTTTTCATGGAGTTGCTATTTTATTCTCCCTTGTCCTCCTCCAGATCTTCATGATTGTCGCCGCCGAGGCTGTAATAGTTGTTCTCTTCATCTTCTTCCCCAATTTCTTCGTCTGCATCGTCGAGTTCAGCGCCAGGGACATCAAGCCCTTTCACGGCAGGATCTTCTTCCTTCAAATCTTCTTCTTTGTCGCGGTTGTAGATATCATCTTTGGAAGGATAGTGCGGATATCCCGGGAGATCTTTTTTTTCTTCTTCCTTCGCGCCGGTTTTTTTTATTTTCTTGTCCATAATCCGGAATTTGTTGTGAGCAAATAATTTGTCTTGGTAAGGATCTGGTTTTCACGCAACGATTCGGAGCATGTTGGAGGATACAGACGCAAGGAGCTTAGTGTCGTTTGCCATATAAAGTTAAGCATGAATCCTGCCCCGGCCTCCGAATATTTATTATAGAACTGTGAAGGTTTGGTGCAGTCTCTTCGTTCATTTATATTTGCAGCCCGGCAAAATCAGGAAGCAGCCGGTGTCAGATGGGGGATTAGCTCAGTTGGCTAGAGCGCTAGCGTGGCACGCTAGAGGTCGTCGGTTCGACCCCGATATCCTCCACTACTTCTCTTCAGCAGTTGCCCCGGCAAACAATCTCAGTAAATTGCTGTTTATATTTTGAAAGAGAATCATATCAAACCATATGGGAGTCTGGCGACAGGTTGCAGAATATTTGTATATCAAAAAGCGTGATCCCAATGCCCCGCATAGTAAATGGATGCGCTACATGCACGGGATCAACAGGATCTCGATCTTCATGTTCCTTTTCGCTATCCTTGTCATTATCATCCGCCTCATTTTTTTCAGGAAACACTAGGCTTCAGGAATTCAATAATACTTTTAGCGGCGTTGGCAGATGCATGTCCGCCCAGGCTGAGTTTATGTCTTAGTTCACTAAAATCGGTTCTGATCTGCTCCTGTCTTTTGGTATCGGTGAGGAGCGCTTTGAGTTCATCAACAAGATTTCTCACCGTGAGCTCATCCTGGATCAATTCAGTGACGATGGGTTTATCCATGATCAGGTTGACAAGAGAAATATATTTCACCCTGATCAGTCTTTTTGCAATTTGATAAGAGAGGGAGCTGCCTCTGTAGCAAATCACTTCGGGAACACCGAAAAGCGCTGTTTCCAGGGTTGCCGTACCGGAAGTCACACAGGCTGCCTTTGCCTGCAGCAATAATGCGTACGTTTGATTCTTGACGCAACGCACATCGGGGTAGTTCCTGATGAGTTCCGCATAAAAAGATTCATCCTGGCCCGGAGCCTGCGCCAACACAAACTGATTGTCGGGAAAAGCGCGACTGGCCTCCAGCATCACTGGTAATTTTTTGAGTATTTCCTGCTTTCTGCTCCCGGGCAATATGGCAATCACCGGCTTTTCAAATTGAAGAGAAGGCACGGCGCCTTGTGCAGATTTATTCTTGAAATCTTCGATCACCTGTACGAGCGGATGACCGACATATTCGACCTCGTAATTCCATTTCCTGTAAAAATCTTTTTCGAAAGGGAGGATCACGAGCATTTTGTCGACACATTCGCGAATCGTTTTCACACGGCTTTCTTTCCATGCCCAAACCTGCGGAGAAATATAATAGATGACCTTAAACTTTTTCTGATGGGCCCATTGCGCTATCCTGATATTAAAGCCCGGATAGTCGATAAGTATCAGTGCATCGGGATGGAATTTTTCAATGTCCGACTTACAGAATTTGATATTTCTTAAAATGGTGGGAAGGTTGCCGATTACTTCTGCGAAACCCATAAATGCGAGGTCCTTGTAGTCTTTCACCAGTTCCCCGCCGGCGTCCTTCATTAATTGTCCGCCCCAGCAGCGTATTGCAGCTGCGGGATCGAGTTTTTTTATTTCCTTAATAAGGTTGCTGCCATGAAGGTCGCCCGAGGCTTCGCCCGCAATGATATAATATTTCATGAAAGTGGGTTGCCCACCAAATTTAGCTTACTAATTTATAAACCAGCACAGCAATTCCGTAAGCCAGCGTTGCGACGAAAATGCCTTTGGCCGTATTGTCGCGGTGGGTATTAATATATATAGTGAAGAAAACGGCATTGGCAACAAGCGAAATGCTGCTAACACCCGTCAGAAGGGATTTATTGGTCCGGAGCAGATTAAGATATTCCGACAGCGACATGGCTTTTGAAAAATTCCAGTAATAGTAAACAAACATTGCCAGCAGGGGAGCGATGAGGCCAATAACAATTCCGAGTTTGAGGTTGTCTTTTTTGAATATCACAAGGTCCACGTTTTTTCGAGTTTGCTTTTAAGAACGTAATTCGTAAGATCAAATTGTACCGGAACCACGCTTACGTAATTATGTTCCAATGCCCATACGTCGGTGTCTTTGCCTTTATCAAAGTTTACAAATTTACCGGTGAGCCAATAATATTTTCTTCCAGACGGATCATTCCTTTGCATGAAATCTTCTTCATACTTCGCATATGCCTGCCTGCAAATTTTCATTCCCGCAATCAACTCTGCGGGAACGGCAGGGATATTTACATTCAGGATTAAATGTTTGTCGAGCGGATTTTTCAGCAATCTTTCCACGATTTGCCGGGCATATATTTTTGCCCCGCTGAAATCGGCTTCAACGCTATAATCCAGCAGGGAAAAACCTACGGATGGAATGCTTTCGATGGCAGCCTCAACTGCTGCCGACATTGTTCCGGAGTAAATAACATTGATGGAATGGTTTGAGCCGTGATTGATACCGCTGAGGCAGAGGTCGGGTTTGCGCCTGAGAATTTTGTCGACCGCAAGTTTCACACAGTCCACGGGAGTTCCCGAACATTGCCATGATTCGACGCCATCAAAAATAGAGATCGGATGCAGCCGCAGGGGAACACCGATAGTAATGGCATGACCCATTCCGGATTGCGGCTTGTCGGGCGCCACCACAACAATTTTTCCAAGATCTTTTACGGACTCGACCAGGTTGCGGATACCCGGCGCTGCAATGCCATCATCGTTGGTAATGAGAATAACAGGTTTTGCCTTCTTTTTAGCTTTGGCCATAGATCGCGGCAAAATTAGTATTATTTCCGGCTTTATCAACAGGTTATCAGTGCGTTCGGCAAGCCTGACAAGATTATGGGCGGGTCGCTTTCTACAGCCTTAATTTTCCACACTCAAATTGAATTTCAGCGCCGTTGTGTTACCTTTGCAGCCGATTTTAAACCTCAATTATGGCAGGACAACTGAAGGAAGTTCGTAACAGGATTAAGTCCATTCAAAGCACCCAGCAGATTACAAAGGCGATGAAAATGATTTCCGCCACCAAATTGCGGAAAGCCCAGGAAGCCATCCTTCAGATGAGACCTTATGCCAAAAAACTCCAGCAGGTTTTGAGCAATATTGTGAGCAATAGCGAGGGCGATATCAGTTCGGGACTGGCGACCGCACGGCCGATCGAGCGTGTATTGCTGATTGTTATCACCAGCGACAGGGCATCCTGTGGCGCCTACAACTCCAACCTGATCAAGCTTGCAAAAGCTACGATCCGCGAAAAATATGCCGACCAGTCGGCCAAGGGAAATGTGCAGATCTGGAGCATTGGGAAGAAGGGATACGAGCATTTTCTTAAAAATAACTTTAAGGTCAGCAGTACCTACAAGGATATTTTCCTGCACCTGACATTTGAAAATGTACAGGCTTGCGCGCAGGCTGCCATCAAGGGTTTTGAATCCAGGGAATTCGACGTGGTGGAAATTGTGTACAGCGAATTCAGGAATGCTGCGACGCAGCGCTTCGCAACAGAACAATTTCTTCCCATTCCTAAAATGGAAAAAAGACTCAACGCGAAAAAAAGTGATTTCATTTTTGAGCCCGATAAGGAAGAATTGATTGCCGAACTGATGCCGAAGATTCTCAATACGCAATTGTATAAGGCTGTCCTGGATGCAAACGCTTCTGAACACGGTGCGAGAATGACTGCGATGGACAAGGCCACAGAAAATGCCAATGAGATCCTGAAGGGACTTCGCATTTCTTACAACAGGGCCCGCCAGGCAGCGATTACAACGGAGCTCACAGAAATCGTGAGCGGAGCGGCAGCTTTACAAGGATAATGGCGATGGCCCCGGCAACGGTCATCAATAAGCGATCCCGAACCAGATACCCGATGATTAACTGATTCAACGTATAGCATATGGAAATTCCCAACCTGATCCCTCATATTGAAGCCCTCATTTTTGCAAGCGACAAACCGCTGACCGCGCCCGAAATCACCGAGCTGATCAATAATGCATTTGGGTTCATGGAAGACAAAATTACCCAGGAGCAGATCGAAGCCGGCATCGACGATATCGTTGCGAAATACCAGGACGAAAATTATCCATTTGCCATTAAGGAAAGTGGTGGCGGCTGGCAATTTCTGACGAAAAAGGATTTTCATAAGACGATCGCGCAACTCAATGGCGAGAAGTTCTTAAAACGGCTCTCCACTGCGGCGCTTGAAACCCTGTCCATCATTGCTTACAAACAACCCGTCACCAAGGGTGAAATTGAATCGATACGCGGGGTTAACAGCGACTATTCTATTCAAAAACTTCTCGAAAAAGAACTCATCATGATCACGGGCCGCAACGAAGACTTGCCGGGCAAGCCTTTGATCTATACAACTTCCAAATCATTCATGGACTATTTCGGCATCAATTCTGCAACGGACCTGCCCAAGCTGAAAGAAGTTGCAGGCGACAGCATCATTGCTCCCAGTATCATTCACCATACCGAAGGCCCGCTCCAGGACGCAGCTTCAGCTTTTATCGTGAGCGAAGAAGGCGAACTCGTAGTGAATGAAAATGCCGGTGAGGAAGACAAAAGCGCGGATGAAAATACCAACCCCGCTGAATCCTGAATTCCACGTTTTTTCAGCATGCTTGTCCCGGCCTTTGCACTGGTTTGCATTTAGCATGAAATACAATCCTCTCGTAGCGCATCCGAAAAACTCTTGACATTTTTATATATTCGCAGCTTATGCCGGAAAAACTATCTAAATCGTATTTGATCGGGTTGGCGAAGGAATTCGGAACTCCATTGTACGTTTACCATGCCGAAAAAATAAAAGAGCAATACCAGAAATTAACCCATGCTTTCGACGGCACCAATACCGTCTTTTTCTACGCCTGTAAAGCACTCACCAACGTTAATATATTAAGGTACATCAAGTCGTTGGGCGCAAATGTGGATTGCAGCTCGATCAACGAAGCGCGTCTGGCGCTGCATGCGGGATTTCCGCCCCAAAGAATTCTCTATACCTCCAATGGGATCTCATTCGCGGAAATTGAAGAAGCACAGGGCCTCGGTGTTATCATCAATATCGACAGTCTTTCCAATCTTGAAAAATTCGGCAAGAAATTCGGTCATTCATATCCGGTAGGAATCAGGCTCAGGCCGAATATCATGGCCGGTGGCAACTTGAAAATTTCTACAGGACACGACAAAAGTAAATTCGGCATTCCCGTCGACCAGGTTGAAAAAATTCTTTCTCTGGTGTCCACCTACAATTTGCGCATCAGCGATCTTCATATCCACACCGGCAGCGAGATCAAGGACGTGTCAGTGTTTGTCAAGGGGATCGAAGTGCTTTTTGATATCGCGCCCCATTTCAGGGAACTTGAATTCATCGACCTCGGTGGAGGATTTAAGGTACCGCACAAAGAAGGCGATTTTGAAACCGACATTCAGTTGCTGGCCGACAAAATAAAATCGGCTTTTTCAAGTCATCGGAAACCGGGCGACCGTCCGCTGCAGGTTTGGTTTGAACCGGGCAAATTCCTCGTGAGTGAATGCGGGTATTTTGTAACGAAGGTGAATGTGATCAAGGATACTGCATCGGCAAGTTTTGTCAGCGTCGACAGCGGATTCAATCACCTGATAAGGCCCATGTTCTATGATGCCTATCATCATATAGAAAATATCAGCAATCCCGACGGTACGGAAAAAACCTATTCAGTCGTTGGAAATATCTGCGAAACCGACACCTTCGCCTGGGACAGGACCCTCAATGAAGTTAGGGAAGAAGACCTGCTGGTATTCTATAATGCCGGCGCCTACGGTTTCGAAATGTCATCGAATTTCAATTCCCGGTTCAAGCCGGCGGAAGTAATGGTGAAAGATGGGAAGGCGCAACTCATTCGCCGCCGTGATGTATTCGAAGACCTCCTTCGCAGCCAGGTAGAGGCAATCTGATGACTTCGTCTAACGGCAATCCCTGCCTGCAATTCAATGCCCATCTTTTCCGGAGGCAATACCATCACCATCTCTTGATTTTTGGAGCAGCCGGTGCATTCATCCGGCCCCGCGCATCCCGTTATATCATTTCTTCTTAATTTTAGTAAAACTTATTCCTATGCCTATTCGCATGACAGACGATCCTGATCAGCAGGATGATAGCAGTTCCGGTGGAGGTGGTGGATTTGGAGGTGATAGTGGTGGCGGAGGAGGCGGCCTCTTTGGATTGCTTCCGTTGATATTGATGCTTTTTCGCGGACCAAAAGGCCTGATCATATTGGTGATCCTGGCAGCAGGCTATTTTTTCTTCAGCAGGGGTGGCTGCAATAGTGCAATTGTTCAGAATGTAGCGCAACTCGCCACGGGGGGAATTCTCGATCCGAAGCAATTTGCAAAGGCGAATATTTATGAATCGCTGGAAGATGACAATTCCAAAAATCCCCTTCCTGAATCCGCCAACCTGCAAAAATTTGCTCCTGCCGTTGGCGACCAGGGGCACCAGGGAAGCTGCGTAGCCTGGAGCAGTGCATATGGAGCCAGGACTGTCCTCGAAGCCGCGCGAACTGGTGAAGATCCAAACAGCCTTCGTTTTAGTCCTTCTTTTCTTTACAATCAAATCGGGCTCGATGGCTGCGATGGTTCATATATCATCCGTGCAATGGAATTTATGACAACGAAGGGGTCGGTTCCTTATGAAAAATTCCCGTATACCGATCAGAACTGTTCCCAGCAACCTGACGGGCAATTAATGAACGAGGCGCAGAGTTTCAGAATGCGTGGCGCTAACCGGCTGACACTTGGCGACCGCACGGATGCCATTGATATGCGCGCCATAAAGGAAAACCTTTCGCAGGGTGCGCCCGTGGTGATCGGCATGATGGTGGGCGGGAGTTATATGCAACCGATGATGGGTCAGGATGTGTGGAACCCGACGCAGGAAGACAGGAGCATGATGGGATTTGGTGGCCATGCGCAATGCGTCGTCGGCTATGACGATGCCAAATATGGCGGAGCCTTCCTGATCATGAACAGCTGGGGACCTCAATGGGGAACCAACGGATTTGCGTGGGTACGTTACCGTGACTTTCAGTATTATGTGCGCGAAGCCTACGGATTGGAGCCGATGCAAAGAGTGGGAGCGGCGGCGAAACAGCCATTTGAATGCGAAATAGGTTTGGTGCAGGTCAGTTATGATGGAAAGAAAACTGTCGCCGGCGCCTATATTCCGTTGAAACTATCTTCTAATAACGTTTTTGAAACCGTTTCTCCTGTTCAGAAAGGAACGAAATTCAAGATGGAGATAAGAAATACTACCGAATGCTATATTTATGTCTTCGGAAAGGAGACTGACGGTACCAGTTATACGCTATTTCCTTATCCCAGAACAGATGATCCGACAAAAACCAAATATTCTCCTTTCTGCGGCATTGCAGGCTATCGTTTATTTCCGAAGAACAAGAGCATGATGCCAGACAGTATCGGGACCAAAGACTTTATGGCCGTTGTCATCAGCAAAGACACTTTGAACTGGTATGCCCTTAACAGGCAGATCAGCCAAAACCCGGCGCAGGATTATGCATCCAGGTTTAATGCGGTATTGGGGAACAAACTGATCCGCAATGTGCGTTTCATGACTTCGTCGAAAGGGAATATGCAGTTTAAGACTACCGAGGATAATAACAGTATTGTCGCCTGCATCGTGGAGGTCGATAAATGATAATTTAAGAATCGAATGAAAAATTTGTTTCTATTGGCAATGGTGTTGCCAATTTTTACAGGTGTTGCTGCGCAGTCCACTGTCGAAAAGAAATTGTACGATCCGGCCGCAAATGCTGAAACGCAGATCGCTGTTGTAGTTGAGGCCGCCGCCCAACATGGAAAATTTGTGCTGATCGTCGCTGGAGGTAATTGGTGCAGCTGGTGTATTGAATTCAACAGGTTCTGCCACGAAAACCATTCTATCGATTCGCTGCTTGAACATTCCTTTGTAGAATACCATCTTAATTACAGTAAGGAAAATAAAAATTTGCCGGTGTTCCGGAATTATGGTTTTCCCCAGCGCTTCGGCTTCCCGGTATTTATCATTTTAGATGGGAAAGGGAACCGGATACATACGCAGAATTCGTCTTACCTGGAGAAAGGGGAAAGTTATGACGATAAGAAAGTACTCGAATTCCTGTCGGACTGGAGTCCCGACGCACTGGATCCGTCGAAATACAAATGATTCCGAATTTCGTGCCCGATTTCTGCTAACAATCAACATAACGAAAGACTCCTGCAGAAGACTATCCCGGTCATGAGTACCCGACCTTTAAATGAAAGCGCTTCATTAACAAGTTTAATAAGATGAATCCATTTGTGAAGCCGTATATTACACGTAAATTTTGAAGATGAAAATTGCATTTCATGGCGCGGCAAGAACTGTTACAGGTTCCAAGCATCTGCTGACATTGAATAATGGAAAGAAATACCTGCTGGACTGCGGCATGTTCCAGGGGCTCGGTCCCGAGACCGACGCATTGAACAGGACATGGGGCTTCGATCCTGCCGGAGTTGATTTTCTGCTCCTTTCGCACGCGCATATAGATCATTGCGGACTTATTCCAAAATTGGTGAAGGATGGATTTAATGGCAAGATATTTTGCACACCCGCTACCAAAGAGCTGGTAAAGATATTGCTGGAAGATTCAGCCAATATTCAACAGGAGGATATCAAATACGCCAACAAGAAAAGGATCGCTGAAGGCCATCCCTATCTGATGCCGCTCTATGATGAAGAGGATGCCAAGCGTGCTTTTGATTTCTTCGAAACCGTAGAATACGATGACTGGTTTTCTGTGGATGAGAGTGTCCAGGTAATGTTTGCAGATGCGGGTCATATCGTAGGAAGCGCATCGGTTCATCTGCAGATCAAAGAAAACGGACAGGCACCAAGGTTGACTTTTAGCGGCGATGTGGGAAGATACCGTGACGTCATTCTAAAATCTCCTGAAACCTTTCCGCAGGCAGATTATATCCTGATTGAATCAACCTATGGGAACAGTCTGCACGATGCAGCAGTGAACACGCCTGATTTGCTGCTGCCCTGGATTGAAAAAACCTGTTTGCAGAAAAAAGGAAAACTGATCATTCCTGCATTCAGCGTGGGCAGAACGCAGGAAATATTATTTTCTCTCAACCAGTTGGAAATAGAGAACCGTCTTCCTGCGGTAGATTATTTCGTGGACAGTCCTCTGAGCATGGCCATCACCGAAACGGTGAAAAAATTCGGCCACTTATTCAATAAGAATGTTCAAAAAATCCTGGAATCGGACAGCGATCCATTTGCCTTCAGGGGATTGAAATATATCCGTTCTGTTGACGAGTCCAAATCACTCAACTTCAGAAATGAACCTTGCGTGATAATTTCTGCGAGCGGGATGGCGGAGGCGGGTCGTGTGAAGCATCACATCAGTAACAGCATTGAAAATACAAGGAACAGTATATTATTGGTCGGCTATTGCGAGCCACATTCTCTGGGTGGAAAGCTGATGGCCGGCGCGAAAGAGGTGAATATATTCGGAGTACAACACGAAGTGCACGCCGAAGTAGGCAGCATTCGCAGCATGAGCGCTCATGGCGATTATGAAGACCTTAGTCAATTTCTCTCCTGCCAGGATCCTGCCAAAGTAAAAAAATTGTTCCTGGTCCACGGTGAATACGATGTACAGCAGGCATTCAAAGACAGGCTGCTGAAGAAGGGATTTGCCGATATTGAAATCCCGGAAAGGCATTATGAGATAGGGCTCACTTAAAGGGACACACGAATTTTTACAAGTGGAATGAATCAGGCAAAAAAAAAGAGGCTGTTTTCGTCTGAAACAGCCTCCGCAAATCTGTTGGGGTCGTCAATGTTTAATTTTACGTCAATGGGCACAGATTTTTCGAGCGAATCGGTTTTTTAGGAACTGGACCTTTTGTTTTTTCATGGATAAGGATCTGGATCAGGGATCAGGGTTCGTCAACAATTTTTTTCCTGGATATTGGATACTTTTTTCATAGGTTTCATATCTTCTATTGGACTTGGTTTCTTCTTCCGTTTGACATAACAAAGATTGTCATTCTTTACCTCCTCCCATAACTTATTCGATAAAGTGGGTCTAAGCTTCGATTTTCGGGACGAATTCGACGATTATCCAATAAACAGGAAAACACTTAGATAGAGGAAGGTTGGTTTCGGAGGAGCTAAAAACAAAAGCCGGGCGCGGGGCCCGGCTTGATAAGTTGAAATCTCAGAGGGAAATCGGAACTTGGATTTGGACGTTTCCGTCCCGTTTTCATACGATTGGATTTCAGTTTTTCATGGATTCAGGTTTCTCAGATTACCATCACTTTAGAAGGTTAGGATATTGACTTCAGGACTTGGTTTGCAATTCAAAGATGATAAAAATAGAATGGAGGTCTAAATTTATTGGCTGTATGGGCTAAATGCTTCGATTTTCGGGAGGAATGGTTCGACGAATGTAACTATATGATATTCAATCTTTTAAACACGTCTGCCTTGTTGGCCTTGCTGACGGGGATCTCGTTTCCTTTGATAAACAGGATATTTTCCCGCATATCGTCGATTTTGTGCAGGTTGACAATATAGGAGCGGTGTACTTTGAGGAAGTGTTGACGGCTCACTTTTTCTTCGAGGTTCTTGATGGTATTATGCGTGATGTATTTTTTGTTGTCGTTGGTGACGAATTTCACATAGTCGCCCATGCTTTCGATATAAAGAATGGAATCGTTGTTCAATCTTATCAGCTTGCCATCGGCCTTGATATAGATATGATCTGATCCGTTGGCGGCTACGGTTTCCTGCGAGGGCTGTATTTTTTGCAGCGCCTCGATGAAACGCTGGTAAGTAAAGGGTTTCATCAGGTAGTCGGAAACGTTATATTGAAATGCATTGTAAGCATATTCTTTTTTGGACGTTGTCAGGATCACTTTAGGAGAGAATGCAATCTGGTCGAGCAATTCAAATCCGTTTGCTCCGGGCATTTCAACATCGAGAAAGATTAAATCAACGGAATTTTCATTCAGGTAAGAGAGTGCATCAGTCACATTACTGAAATGCCCTTTGACCTCCACCTGGCCACTCTTTTCGCAGCACTTCATAAGGTAATTGGCTGCGACTTGCAGATCTTCAACAATGATACACGCGAGACTCATGCACGCTGGTTATTAAAAATTTCTAGTTTACTCCTTTCCTCTTCGATTATTGCCTTGCTTGCAATCAGTTTATTTCTTAATAAGCCAAAATCATTTTCAACCGATTCGATTGAAGAAGAGGCCTGGCAAATATTTTCAAATTGCTGGCATTGCTGTTGAACAGCGATGAGTCCTACAAATCCAAAAACGGGTTTAATTTTATGTACTGCAGCTTTGAGGGCTTGAATATCGTTAGCAGAATAGCAGGCAATGATCTTATCCGTTAGTCCCTGGTAATCATCCAATACGGTATTGAACACTTCCTGAACGTAGACGTAATCGTCTCCATATAAGTCAGTTATGCTTTCAGCACTGATCTCTTCATTGAAAATGAAGCGGTTATCACTCGGATGATGATTCATAGAAAATGGATTCCTTATAATAAACGTTTTAAATAATAATTATTATGCTACTCCGTTTTAATATTTCATAACCTAATCGTTCACCTGTGAAAAGAAAACTTTCGCCTGTCCTATGGTCTGTATACCAGGATATTGCCTTTTCCGGGCTCGAAGATTCATATTCAATTGCGCAACGTAAAAAGATAATCCGGTTTAACCAGTTTATCATTCTCACTCTTTGCGGAAACCTGCTCTCCGTAGTCAGTTATTTTACCCTTAGCCTTTATATCAGTGCCCTGATCAACCTGACCGCAGGGTACATTTTTATACTTGCATTTCATCTCAACGCCAGGAAAAGATTTGAGCTTGCGCGAATCATTTCGATCGTCAATCTCAACCTATATCTGATCGTTATGAACTATATGGAGGGATTGAAGGCGGGCGAATACCTGCTTTATTTCCCCTATTTTCTTGTCATGACCTTTGTGATCAGCGTGCAGGAAAATTTCCGCGAATTGAAATTTGTATACATGATCACCATCATTTCGGTGCTGATCTGTTTGAATGTAAGTCCGTTCGAAAACTACTACCAGGTGAGCATCGTGGGTATGTTCACGAGGTTATACAACAGTAATCTCGCCATTTCGCTGGTGCTGACCACATTTTTTTCATATGCCATCCTGCGTGTCAACAGGGACAACGAAGAAGCAATATTGCAGGAGAAGCAGTTTGTTGATACCATCTACAATACTTCGCTCGACGGCGTGTTCATCATGGACGCGCAACGAAGAATTATCATAGGATGTAACAACCGCGCAGTTGAACTTTTTGAATTACAGAATAAGAAAGAGATTGAAGGAACCAATATTGAAAACTGGTTTCCCGACGAACATATAAAATTGTTCAATGGTATTGACGAAAGCCTGGCGCAGAACAACAGCCAGAACTGGCAGGGAGAACTTGCCTTTAATTCCAAACAGCGCGTTTTTTACGCCTTTGTCAATATCGTTCCTTTTTTAGACCGCGGTACCCGCTTCCTGAAAATCAGTATACTGGACATTTCAGAGATCAAGAGCGCACAGTTCGAACTGATGAAGGCAAAACAGCGCGCCGAAGTGGCTTCGCAGGCCAAATCGAGATTCCTTTCCAATATGAGTCATGAATTGAGGACACCCTTGAATGGCATCATTGGTGCATCGAATCTTTTATTGCAGGAAACACATCTTGATCAGCAGAAATCCCATCTGGATATTCTTAAATATTCGTCGGAGCACATGATGATGCTCATTAATGAAATTCTTGACTTTAATAAAATTGAAGCGGGCAAATTGCAGCTGGGACAGGCGCCCGTAGACATGAAGCAGTTCCTTCAAAAGATCACTGTTCAGTTCTCGGCACAGGCACATGCGAAAGGCCTTGCTTTTAAAACAGATATTGACGACCTGCTCGACCTGGAATTCCTCACCGACGAAACCAGGCTTAACCAGGTGTTCAGCAATCTGCTTTCCAACGCGATTAAATTTACGCATCACGGTGAGATCACACTTGTCGCGAGAAAAGTGTTTTCGACAAGCCAGAAAGCCACGATCCAGTTCATGGTGAAAGATACAGGCATTGGTATTCCGCAAAATAAGCAGCAGGAAATCTTTGAAAGTTTTACACAGGCTGATGTCAACACCACGCGTAAATATGGAGGTACAGGACTTGGCCTGACCATCACCAGGAAACTGGTCAACCTTTTCCATGGAGATCTTTTGTTGGAGAGCGAAGAAGGAAAGGGAAGCACATTTCATTTCACATTGAAGTTGGCGATCAATGCCAACCGCAAGATGTATATTGATGAAAACAAAGTCAAACACCTGACGATGTTCAACGGTGTTAAAGTGCTTGTCGCTGAAGACAACGCGATCAACATGTCAATTGCGAGAAGATTTCTCACTAAATGGGGCATTGAAGTGAAAGAGGCATACAATGGAAAAGAAGCTGTAGATATTTTCTCCAAAGAAAAATTTGATCTCGTATTGATCGACCTGGAAATGCCTGAGATGGATGGAATAACAGCCTTGGGTGAAATCAGAAAAATCAATCCGTCGATACCGGCCATTGCCTTCACCGCTGCGGTATATGAAAACATGCGTGCCGACCTGATACAGAAAGGGTTTATGGAATTCGTTCCCAAACCATTCAGGCCCGAAGACCTTCACAATAAAATCTCGATGCTGATCACCTATCAGAACAGGGCGTGATGGATTACAAAATGCCTGGCCCCATTGTTCGCGCAAAAAAATTAACCTCAAATGACGCATGCATTCCATTAAAACCCTCTAATTTTGCACGCTTAAGTTATTTGTCGCTGCTATTTTAAAATATTCAGGCTTCCCATTCGTCTGAAGAACCAGGAACCTCCGCATTACCCTTCATTGAAATTCATCATCATGAAAGCAGAAAAGCTACCGGTTACTCCATTTACAGGCTACCAGAAGTTTGTCATTTTTATTCTGGCTATTACGTTATTTACCGTGGTGCTTGACTTTATGGTCATGTCTCCTCTGGGCGATATTCTTATGAAATCACTCAGCCTTAAGCCTTCGCGCTTCGGATTTGCAGTTTCGGCCTATGCATTCAGCGCAGGTATTTCGGGGTTGCTTACCGCAGGGTTTGCCGACAAATTTGACCGCAAAAAGCTATTGTTATTTTTTTACACCGGTTTTATCGGCGGTACTTTTTTATGCGGATTGGCGCAATCTTATGAAGTGTTGCTCGCAGCCAGGATCATCACCGGATTATTCGGTGGAGTGATCGGTTCAATTGCCATGGCCATCATCGCCGATGTTTTTGAATTGCAGCAACGCGGACGGGTTATGGGCTTTGTGCAGATGGGGTTCGGTGCGAGCCAGGTAATGGGAATTCCTGTCGGACTATTTCTCGCCAATTCATGGGGCTGGCATGCTCCTTTTATTTGGGTAGCTTCGATGGCATTGATCGTCGCCATCATGATTGTCCTGAGGTTGCAACCGCTCACCAAACATCTCCTGGTTCAACAGGATAAGTCGGCGCTGAAACATCTCTTGCATACGGTCGCAAAGAAAGATTACCGGATCGGTTTCACTGCCACCGCATTGCTGTCAATTGGCGGATATATGATGATGCCATTCGGAAGTGCGTTTGCCGTGAATAATCTCAAGATCACCCAGCATCAGTTACCCATGCTTTTTATGGTGGCCGGACTGAGCACGCTGATAATAATGCCGTTGATCGGTAAGTTAAGTGACCGTATTGACAAGTTCACCATTTTCGCTGTCGCCTCAGGATGGATGATTATCATGGTTTTGATTTATACCAACCTCGGACCAACACCCTTGGTCATCGTCATGTTGTTTAATGTATTGATGATGGCAGGTATCATGAGCAGAATGGTTCCATCGAGTGCACTGACAACAGCAATTCCGGAGATGCGCGATCGCGGGGCCTTCATGAGCATCAACGCTTCTTTGCAGCAAATTTCGGGAGGTTTTGCAGCAGCATTTGCAGGGATGATCATTGTACAGAAAGACAAGTTTAGTCCGCTCGAGCATTATAATACGCTTGGTTATATTATTGTTTGTATCTCCGTCATAAGTGTGATCCTGATCTATAGGGTCAGCAACCTTATTAAATCAAGAATGGCCGCGTCCGAAATGCAAAAGAAGAATCAGGAGCAGGTTCCGTTGCCTGCCGAAATATGATGGGTAGTCGGAAGGTTTTTTTGCGCAAGGCGAAAACCGAAAACTGCCGCGAGTTTTTCGCCGGAAGACTTGAGAAATTAGTTGTCTGAACGATGTACCGGCGAACAACTGGTGGCGAGCCACAGAATTTTTTAAACACAGAGGACTCAAAGGGCACAGAGGCACGCGGAGGCACGATTTGTATCAGCGAATCTCCGCGATTCTCCGTGAACTCTGCGTTCTCTGCGTTTTGTTTTAAGATTGATCACAAACCTTGGCGTCGCTGCGTTTCTTCACGTCTTGGGTTGAAATCTTTTCAGCCTTGTTTTCAACTCAATAGACATTATATTGCCGGAAATTTACTCCTGCGGCCATGAACAAATGGGAACTGACGCTCTTCAAATGGCGAAGAAAATTACGCGATAAATTTGCCAACGAGCAAATATTTAATTCATATGCGGATGCCAGGCAGTATTGTTCGGCAAACGACTACGAGAATGACGAGATCATCAATCTCGTAAAAGCGAAATCCATCAACTACCGCAAAGAGCTGTTGCAAACCAGCTTTCCCAAAATCAATATGGGCGTAATGCCGATCCTCCAGGCCATTCAAAATACGGATGGATCTGTTGTAATCTTTGACTTTGGAGGAGCAGATGGAATTTATTACCTGCAGACCCGGCGCTGCGTTCCGCTTTCTGTGCAATTAATCTGGTGCGTTATCGAAACACCGAAAATGTGTGCAGCCATGAAGGAATTCGAGACGGAAGAATTGAAATTTTTTCCGGGAATTGCCGAGGCATCGAATCATGTAAAAAGAAATCCTGATATCTTTCACACTTCGAGCACACTACAATACACCGAAGATCCTCTGAAGTATCTGGCGCTCATTTGTAATGCCGGTGCAAAATTCCTTGTCTTTAACAGGCAAAGTCTGACCCGTGGCGACGCTGCATTAGTCAGCGTCCAAACTTCTTTATTGAGTTGGCATGGACAGGGCAGTCTCCCTTCGGGATTCACCGAACGCGTAATACAATATCCGCATACAAATATTCCGCAGCAGGAATTTGAGCGGGTGATCAGCAGCAATTATGAGATCATTTATGCATTCGAAGATTCTTCCGGCGTAAAGACCGTGAACAAGGAGCCGATCGCAGGCACCTGTTATTTTTGCAGGATGAGAAGTTAATTAGAAAGATTATTGGCTGATTGCTGCAATGCCTGGCAGCACTTTTCCTTCGAAATATTCGAGCATCGCTCCTCCACCGGTAGAGACATAGCTCACTTTGTCGGCAAAACCGAACTGGTTGACAGCAGCGACAGAATCACCACCGCCTACCAGCGAGAAAGCGCCGTTCTTCGTGGACTCAGCGACTGCAGTAGCAATTACTTTCGTTCCATGCTGAAATTTTGCCATTTCGAAAACGCCCATTGGTCCGTTCCACAAAATCGTTTTTGATTTGCTGATGACGTTGGAAAATTGTTCACAGGCATTCGGGCCGATATCAAGTCCCAGCCAACCGTCGGGAATGTTATTGCTGGGTGCAGTGGAAGTATTGGCGTTGGCATCGAATTTATCTGCGATCATCGAATCGGAGGGAAGATGAATACAGACTCCCTTTGCTTCCGCTTTGCGGATAAGATCAAGGGCCGTCTGAACACGTTCTTCTTCGCAAAGCGAATTCCCGATCTTGCCGCCTTCGGCCTTCATGAAAGTATAGGCCATGCCTCCGCCGATAATGATATCTGAAGCCTTGTCAAGCAGTGTTTCGAGGATCAGGATCTTATCTGAGACCTTTGCGCCGCCGATAATAGCAGTAAAAGGCCTTTGAGAATTATGCAATACTTTTTCTGCGCTTTTTACTTCTGCTTCCATCAGCAGTCCGAACATTTTTTTTCCTTTAGGGAAATATTTAGCGATGACTGCAGTGGATGCATGGGCGCGGTGTGCAGTACCGAAAGCGTCATTGACATAAACGTCACCGAGTTTCGCCAATTTTTGCGCAAAGCCTTCGTCTCCTTTTTCTTCTTCCTTATAAAATCGCAGATTTTCGAGCAGGAGAACTTCACCGGGCCTCAACATGCCTGCGGTCAGGTAAGCCTGTTCACCGATACAGTCGTTGGCGAAAAGTACGGGAGTGCCGCCCAGCAATTCGCTGATCCTTTTCACGAGATATTTCAGGGAATATTTTTCAGTCGGACCATCTTTTGGCCTTCCGAGGTGGGACATCAGAATCGCGCTTCCGCCGTCGTTCAGGATCTTTTTTATGGTCGGGATCGCCGCCCTGATGCGCGTGTCGTCGGTGATTTCATATTTGTCATTCAGCG
>Ga0206955_1067_pt1 | contig 27991 bp, 26 predicted proteins | sample Alteio_BWOrgHeat_34_FD_153247 | JGI IMG/M metagenome (GOLD analysis project Ga0206955, IMG submission 153247) | Enriched cells from forest soil in Barre Woods Harvard Forest LTER site, Petersham, Massachusetts, United States -... | ecosystem: Environmental > Terrestrial > Soil > Temperate forest >...
AAATCTTAGCGAATGTTAAAATTATTTTTTTGTAAGCTTTATTTAGTCCACTAAAGGACCACATCTTTATCCTTTTTAAGCCGTTTATAAAAATACTGCATTTCTATCTTTAATAGATGACCGGGTTTAAATAACACTATAACTGCTATCTGTTAAAATGCCGGGAAATTACCACCGGCCAGTAGCTTTAATCATAACGAAATCCAATTTTTTGTTTTTTTTATTCTGATCTGCGAGAGAAGAAGAGGTCCGGTTTTGCCAAATATAAATGGCTATTCAGGCCTTAACTTAATGGCATTGACTTTGCTCCAACTATTATATTATCAAAAATTTTATTTTCATAACTTTAATTATATTTGTTGAGAATGAACCAATTAAAAAACATTTTTTAAAGTTTAATACATATTCCTTTGAAATATAATATTAAACTTTAGTAGCTTTGTTTAGTCCTAAATTATAAAATCAACAATTTTTAAAAATGAAAAAGATCACACGGATTTTCACGGTAATGGCGGTGGTATCAGTTGCTGCTTTTACTCAGGCTAAAGCGCAGGTTGATATTGGAGTTAACCTCCAGCTTAATCGCCCTGCGGCTTATGAAAGAAACGAAAGGGAACGCCCTGGTCGCCCTTCACCCCGCCACGTATGGGTTAACGAGGAATGGACATGGAATGGCCAGGCTAATAAGTATATTTATCATCCCGGTTACTGGATGGTGCCGCCACGTGATGGCGATGTTTGGGTACCGGGCCACTGGAAAAGAAGGGGATACCAACCCGGGTACAAATGGGTACCTGGCCACTGGAAATGGTAATAGCCTTAATTAATATAAAAAAACCGTCTCATTGTTTAAATGAGGCGGTTTTTGATTTATAGGATATTTACTTGTTAGTAATGCCAACTTCTGCACTAAACATCATCGGAATTGTCATCCCACCAGGCATTTTAGGGTTATCCATAATGTCAACCTCTCCTGCAATTAGCTGCTTAAGCGTTACCTGGTTTATCCAGCCTGTTTTTTTATCAATTTTTATGTCAGTCATCATGCCGCCATTTAAATTATACACCACTGGCATGCCATTTATATCTCCGGATTTTGCAACCGCGTCAGTAGTTATAACACCTTCGCCGTGAACCTGTAAAATATCCGCAGTAATATCTGTTAACTGGTAAACCGTTTTAACATTAGCCTTTGCCGGCACTGATAGACCTGAATTAACGGTCCACTTATCATTTTTTGCGACCGCATTATTTGGAAAAATAGCTGTTCCCATTTCCAGGCTGCCTCTAAAGGCATTTTCCCCGAATGACTGTATAAACCTGCTTTTGATCAATTCTTTTTTTGAAGTATCCGGTATTTGAAAATTATAAAAAACGCCGCCGATTATTTTATCCAGGTTTTTAACCCAAAGAACTTTCCCCTGTGCCGTTAATGCAATATCGAAAGGTTTATTCACCATAGCAGCCATCAGCAACGAAGCTGTATCCGGTTTTATTTTTTTTTCTCCTGAAGCGACTTTTTGTAGTGAACTTATATTTATGGTAGTATCTTCAGTATGTATCTTCATGTTAATAGATTCGTAACACACTTCCATGTGATAAACCGTATCTGTTATGCTGGCTACTTTAAAAGCCATCCTGAATGAAAGTGTAATGTTAATTTTATTTTCCCTGCCACGGATGTTTTGCGTTATGGCGGATGTTCCCGAACTTGACATGTAATAAGTCTCCCCTTTAGCAAGGTGTAGCAACGGTTTAACGCGCTGCGCGTAGACAGGCGCCAGTATTAATAAGAAAAAGAAGGGTAAAATGAATTTCATACCGAACCTGATTGAATTTGGCAACTGGTAAAGATATTACAAAGTAAAATAGCGGCAACAAAAAAGAATGTTTGGTTTATAAGGATAAGTTAAAATATTTTGTGTGATTTGAATGGCTTGTTTACAAATAGATATAGCCAGGCTCTCAACCCTGGCTATAACTCAAACTAGCATTATCATTAAATATTCACTCGGGTGTTTATACGTTAGATCTTTTGGGTGGGTTACAAAAAAGCCCGGACAAAAATGCCCGGGCAATAAATTTTTATCGCTTTAAATCAACAAAAAACGTAAAAGCATTAAAACATGCTTTTGCGTTTGATCATTGATATGCTGGTTTTAATGATAAAGAATACAGGAATTGCCTGTATTGCTATGCCGATATAAGTGAGCGTATTCATGATAATGAAGTTTGAGAGTATAATTAAAAATGACAAAAACCGTACCTTAAAAAAGAAAACAGCTCATGCGTGAAGCACGTGCATTTTTTATTTTATATGAAGAAATATCAGTAGTTTAAAACCGGGGAAATTGTGTATAAAAATGCCCATTATGGGTAAGTAAATCCACAGAAACAAATCTTAAAATAGGTTAACTTTTTACTCCTTTTTTTGATTTTACAAATGAGTAGAAAAATAACAAGGTTTATATCGTATGGTGTAATTAACTATTAAGCTAAATAAGCAATTTTTTTTCATATAAACAAATTTTATTTATATGTAATGAACGATGTTAAACGGCCCGGCAAGCAATATAAATGCCATTCAGCTATAGGTATTTTGAAATCTGCACAAATTCTCCTTCTGATTAAATCGGTTATATAAATTTGCTGCGTCCCGGATGTAGTTGTTGCCGGAGTTTTGCCGCCATTTATATGCGGGGGCTCTTTTAAAGCGATCAGCCACCCGGAACTACTTCTTTTGCCAACATGGCTTCTTTTATGTATCTGACAGGCGCGCTGCCGTAGCTTAAAAATCTTTCGTTAAAATCTTTCAATTTATATTTGTCGCCCATTTTCTTTTTGTAGGCTTCGCGCAGGTCGATGATCTCTTTATATCCCGTAAAATAACTGTCGAGCTGAACGCTGGTTTCAGTTGCACGCCGCCATTTACCTTCAGCTTCCGCCTGTTGCTGAAAGGCTTCCTGTGTAAGTAATTTTATCGCATCCTGTTTTGACAGGTTTTCATTATGCACCTTGTAGTCCAAAATAGCATTACAAACCGCCCTCAGGTGCCATTTGTACCACATTAGTTTCATTTCAGGCTCATCATTATAACCATTATCCAGCATCATTTCTTCACTGTAAACGGCCCATCCCTCAATCATGGCGGCGTTTCCGAAAATTGATTTAATCAGGCTTGGCGCTTTGTTTGCATAAACCATTTGCACATAGTGCCCGGGTATAGCTTCGTGCATACACAAAATCTGTAGTGTGTAATGATTGTACTCGCGCAGGTAACTTTCCGCTTTTTCCGCCTGCCAACCTGCCAGGCTCCCCACATTAAAATAGGAATTGCCGTCTTTGTCATAAGGCCCGGGCGAACTCATGGAAGCACCTGCAACTCCTGCCATATAGCCCGGTTCTTTCCGCACAAGCAAAGGTTTTGTTGGATCAAGTGTAACCAGGTTTTTTGCTTTTACAAAACCTGTAAGCTTTGGCAGCGTATTTTCAATGGCCGACTGGAATTCGCCCGGCGCAACGTGGTTAGAGGAAATGGTATCAATTACGCGGGCTATCAGGTCAAGCGAATCAGCAGGCATAGGTTTCGTGCCAAAATATTTCGGCCATAATTTTTTGCCGATCTGCGCCATTTCATGATGGATGTCTTTCTTTCGCTCCATTGCAGCGTTATAGGTTTGCTGCGGTGAAGATTCAGTTTGAATTTCATACTTAAATTTGGCATCATAAAGTTCTTTACCCAGCCTGAAGCTGCGTGGGCGGTCATTTTTTAAAGCCTTCAGCCATTCAGCAAATCCTTTTATTACTTCAGCCGAAGCATGTGCCTTGTCTATCATTTGCTTTTGCTCTGCAGGCGGAATATTCGATCTCTTCAGCGAGTCCTCATAATCTTTTTCAAATATGCTTAAGCCCCCTGTATTTTGTTCAGCTCCAAGTTCTGTCAATTCGGCCACGGGGTTTTTTAGCTGTTTTTCGGCCTCTTTATAATAGGCCGGGATGTTTGACATTTTTTGATAGAAATTGCGCAAACGTTTAGCCAGCGGTGCATAATGCTCATTTAAAATGTAAGCAAATGTGCCGGTAACATTATAGGAAGACGGATCCCATTGGTATGCCCGTAGCTGCTGAATGCGCCATTCAGCCTTTTGCATTTCATTTTGCATCACCTCGTAATCAATTTTATTGGCATCGTTTAATGTAGTTACATCAAACCTGCTTAACGAGTCGAGTTGTAATTTGGCGTAGTTAACCATTTTATCCCTGCTTTTGTCATCTGGTACAAGCAGCAGGCTGTCGTATTTATGATACCCTACGGAGGTGGCCCAATCCGGGTTTAGTTTCCATAAGCCTTCCAGGAAACTGTTTTCATATACATTGAATGCGCCGTCGTCTCTGCCTGCCTGGGGGCCTACCGAAGCGTCTTTTTTACACCCGGAAAAAAAGAGTGCAGCTATAATAACTGTAATTAATATTTTTTTGATCACCTGGATATTCAGTTTATTTTGGAAAATATAAACTTAAAACATTTAGCCGAAATAAATTAAAAGAATACGAACACTTGTGTAAAAATTTAATGAATGTGCTTTAATCACGTTCAGACTTCAATTTTTTGGTAATTTTATCAACCAATTGAACGGATATTTGTTCAATCAGCATAAAAAACCTTATGGATAACCAGGATAAGATAATTATAGCCGAATTAACCAAATTGCTGCTTGGTGGCACGGCCCATATTTCACTACAGGATGCGCTGAAAAACTTAAAACCAGGTCTTCGTGGCGCTAAAGCCGATCAAATGCCTTACAGCATCTGGCAATTGGTTGAACATATCAGGATAGCACAATGGGACATGCTGCAGTTTTGTAAAGATGCCGAGCATAAATCGCCAAAATGGCCTGATGATTACTGGCCCAAAGAAAGTACACCTGCTAATGAAAGCATTTGGAATGGCGCCATATCACAAATAAACAGCGATCTGGATGAATTTATTGAACTGATGGAGCATAGCAACCTGTTTCAAAAATTGCCGCATGGCGATGGTCAAAATATTTTGCGCGAAGCATTGCAAATGGCCGATCACAATGCCTATCACGTAGGGGAGATCGTAGCTTTAAGAAGGATTTTAGGAGACTGGGAGTAAGCTGATAAACGTTTACTTCAACTTATTTATAAAATCCACTATCCCGGGTACCAACTCTGCACTCAGCGGGAGATCGGGTTTACTGTAGGTATCCATATTTTTATCTTCATCAGCCGGGGCGTCTTTTAAAATATGGTTCATGCCTTTTATCACCAATAGCTGGGCATCTGATTTTGCCTTTTTTAGCTTTTCGCCGTTCTCTGTCTTCACGGTCAGGTCTGTTGTTCCCTGTATGATTAATGCCGGAACTTTCAATCCTTTAATTCCCCTTAACGGCGATAACCGGCACCACGACATTAAAAAGTTTTGAATGCTTGGCCTTGCAATAAAATATAACGAAGGATCCACATTGTCAGTTATTTTGCCCCTTTTCAGCGTGTCTAAAATAGTTTTAAATTCGTCCTGCTGATATTTGGGTTTCGATTTCATCTGATCCGTCAAAATCTTATCTCCCTGTTCACTTGAGCATTCAGCCCCGATGTATCCCTTTACAGGCCCGTCAATGATAGCAACCATCGATACCAGCGCACCTTCGCCATGCCCGAATAAAATGATCTTTGAAAAACGCTGATCATCATTCAGCATGTTTATTAAGCTCACCGCATCATCGCTGTAGTCATCTATCCGCAATTGCGATTCTTTTGTCGGGCTTACGCTTTGGCCTACGTTGCGTTTATCGTAACGGAGCGAGGCAATGCCATTTTTCCCCAGTTCCTGGGCCAATAGCTTGTAAGTGTTGGCGGTTACACCCGTCTTTTCATTATTGCCGTCGCGGTCAGTAGGGCCAGCGTCACCAACAATCAGTACAATCGGCAACTTTCCGGTGGCGTTAACGGGCATGGCCAGTGTGCCAGATAGCTGGCCCGAAAATGTTTTAAGCAGTACCGGCGATTCTGTTATAGAAGGGTCTGTGGCTTGTTTGGCAACAGCTGATTCCTGGTAGGGGCCTAAAAGCAGCCCGGTTAATTTATTTTGCGCGTTTAAAGATACATTCAACAAAAAAACGCTGTTTTTAAATGTGGCCTTATAAACAGCAAGCGATTCTCCATATTTAATAAATTCCGTTTTTTGTAATTCACCATATTGAGATTTCAACTGCTCAGTGGTGGGTTTAAAATTGCTCAGCGGCAAAGCCACTTTCATTTCAGGGCTGAACATGCTGAAAATACTGTCTACCTGGTTATTATTAAAAAACTGTTTAAATTTTGTAAGGGCGGTAACATAGTTAGCCGGCTCGGCCTGGGCTGCAGCCTTTATAGTAAGCAGCACGACAGTTATAAATAGGGTAACTCTTTTCATCAGGGTATAATCAGTAAGGAAAATTTACAGCTTCGAAATTAATAAAAAATCGGGCAGGTTTTCCTCCTCATCATTTAAATAACATTTCGCGGCGCCTAAAATGCTGCTTTCAAACTATAACAAAACCTTTTTATACAATTGGGTATTATCAGGTTATGGAATTAAGCACTCAAATTGCCTGGTTATTTATCCTCGCTATCCCGATAGCCTGCATTGCATGGACTGTTACGCATGAAGAAGTTTTTCGTGAACCGCGTGCATATTGCCTGAAACATTGCCAAAATGGAAAGACCATTGCCGAACGAAAGTTTTTTTACCTGTTCACCTGCGAATATTGTTTCAGCCATTATATCGTCGCCATTATGTTGTTTATTTCCCGGTTCCAGTTATTGTTTACAGATTGGCGGGGCTATTTAATAGCCGGTTTTGCACTGGTATTTGTAGCCAATGTGTATATGAGTTTGTTTGGCTTGATAAGGATAGATTTGAAAAAGGTACGGATTGAGACTGAAATTGAGGAGGAGAGGAAGAAATAAAAATCATCCGGTCAGGATATCTTTCAGATCGTCCCCATTTGTGACGTCTTTATATTCAATAACCCGATTGATCTCGTCTTTATGATGAAGAGTAAAAGAAAGCGCCGCTTTAACAAATTCGTTTAAAGTTATATTATGAGTGGCGGCAAACAACGATGCCTCTTTATGCAGTCCTGATGGCACCCTAACGTTAAATGTGCCCTTGTATGTTTTATCAGGAGATTTCTTTATCTCATTACAGAAATCCAGGTAATCTTCTACCGCTTCTTCAAAAGACGATTTGAGTTCCTGCACAGATGAACCTTCAAAATTAATTAAATCATTAATCCCAAGGATTTTACCATAAAATATCTCGTCAACAGCACTGAAATGTATTGAAGCGAAATAGTTTTTGTATTGCAAAATATCATTCATTTTTTATATGTCCCTCTGCTTTTAAATGTGTAATTATATCGCGAATTGCGTATGATTTGACAATGTTGGCCGGATGTGGTTTATGAAGCGTGATAACGTTTTTCTTTTCATCAACGAACCTCCTTCTTGATCCGCCGGTTTTCCCACCCTTTACTTCCTCATACCCAAATAAGGCTAAAACTTTAATTAACTCTTCCCAGGTAAAGTCTTTGGGAAAGGATAAGAGTCGGGTGATTAATTTTTCCTGTCGTGACATGATTGTCCCTTGTTAATTTTTTTCTTCGGTTTATCATAAATAATTCCCTTTCCTAATTTTCATACTTTTCTTATTGGGATTCGCCTTTGATTATGAGTAAGACTCAAATATTCCAAAGGTCAACACAAAGATAAAAATTACAAACAAATTTTGCAACTGAAATTTAGTTGCAAAATATTTCTGTTGCAGTATTGGGGGGCATAACTATTTTCTCTTATTAGTTGAGGCCAATAATCACCTCACCAACTGCCCAAACAGCCTTTCCAGCGTTTCGCCTGCATCCTTACAAAAACCAGGATGAACTTTTGAGGTCTGCACGATGGTGCTGCGGGTAGCCGTGAGCCAGCGGAAACGTGAGGCGATATCCAGTTTTCCGATAGGGCCGGCATCTTTGTCGCCAATACAAATCCGCTCGATGGAGCAGACATGTTCTTTTAATTCGGCCAGGTCGAGGTCGGGCGCAAAAGCTTTCAGGCGGTTTTCATCAAGCAGGTAACGGGCCCGCAGAAATTTCTGTTTGGCACAAAAAACAATCACCCCGATATTCAGGAACTCTTCGCGCTCAACCCTGGGCACTACGCGGATAACGGCATATTCAAATAAGTATTCCTGCTGCATGCTGGGCTTCTTTTATAAAAATTTCTGAATGGGCTATCCGCGTCAGCAAAAATTCTGCATAAGCTTCCCTGTATTCTTCCGGCGAACTGAAGGCGGCTTCGTCTTTTAGCCATTCATCGGGGATCAATGCTACAATTGCTTTAATGCGATCCGGAGTAAGTATAGTCTTGAATTCCGTATCAACCACATCCAATTCAGTAGCCCGCGGCAATAATACATGATCTTTCACTTGTACAAAGGGACGTTTGGCCTGTTCGCGCCAGTTATCCCAGGAATGATGGAAATACAGTGAAGCGCCGTGGTCAATCAGCCATAATTCTTTATGCCAGGTAAGCATATTTGTATTGCGGGCTGTGCGGTCAACATTCATCAGCAGGCAATCCAGCCATACAATTTGCGAGGCAGGTTTTGCTTCCAGCCTTGTAATTGCCGGGTCGAAAGTAATAGCACCGGAAAGATAATGCAGTGCCAGGTTTAAACCCACGCTGGCTTTCAGCAGGTCCTGGATCTCTTCATCAGGTTCGGTGCGGCCAAAGGCCTCGTCAAGATTGGCAAAAACAATCTCCGGCACTTTTAAACCCAAGGCGCGCGCAATTTCGCCGCCAATCAGTTCAGCTATCAATGCCTTGCTCCCTTGCCCGGCGCCCCTGAATTTTAACACATACAAAAAGCCGTCGTCAGCTTCGGCAATGGCCGGCAGCGAACCTCCTTCGCGCAATGGCGTAACATAACGGGTAACATTAACGGTGCGTAATTGTGGTGGCTTAAAACTCATCAATTATTTTTTGGCTTTTTGACACCGGTAAATTTAAGGCAATAATGAAAGGAAATCTATTTTTTACGTTTTTATAATTTTCAGAAGACGAAATATCACTACTGCTTAATATTTAAATGCTTTATGATATTTCAATTAATCGCGGATACTTTAGTAAAAATATACAATATACAGGTTAGTATATCTAATACTTTAATTGGTATATACAAAAACCGCGTTGGTGTAATTGCAATAATATTTAAGGCATTAAATTTATCGGCTAAATTATTGTTGTTATATTGTGGGCGGTTTAATTTAAAGGTAATTTTATAGATAATTTCTACATAAACTATTAATGAAGTTTTTAGTCGGGTGCTTATTATCAGCCTTCCTGTCATGTTTTTTTTATAATTTATATGCCCAGGTAAACGGTACGGCTATAAAAGGCAAAGTACTAACGGAGAATAAGTTATCTGCCGAAGGCGCAACCATCATTTTATTAAAGTACAAGGATTCCTCCATTGTAAATACTGGCGCTGCAGGTAAAGACGGCGCTTTTGAATTTGTGGATATTAATGCAGATGACTACCTCATATTGGTAAGCAAAGCCGGTTGTGAAAAATTATATTCAGGCCCTTATTCGGTAATATCCGGCCAATCCTTCATCACTCCTGATATTATTTTAAAACTTACGGTACAAAAATTAAACGAGGTAACCATAAACAGCACCCGTCCCGAAATAGAGGCCCGGCCCGGAAAACTGATCCTCAATGTTCAGAACAGTTTAAGCGCCCAGGGGAATTCGGCATTTGATATTCTACGCGAAACGCCAGGTGTGAGGGTGGATAATAATAACATAAGTATTATAGGCAGGCAAAGCGCCTTAATTACCATTGACGGTAAATCAACCAATTTAACCGGGGACGACCTCGCCAGTGTGCTGAAGGGGATACAATCAAACACGATTGATTATATTGAATTAATCACCGGCGGCTCGGCTAAATACGATGCATCTGGCGGAGGGGTCATCAATATTGTTTTAAGAAAGGGGAAAAATAATGGTGCAAATGCCTCGGTAACAGGCACTGCCGGCTATGGCAAATATTATAAAAGCAATGCCGGGGTTGTTTTTAATGACCGAACCGACAAGCTTAATATTTTTGGCAACTATAATTACGGCGATAATAAAACATTTCACGATTTTACATCCGACAGGAATATTAACTTTAATAATATATTAAGCGGCTACGATGTAGATTACAATAGCGTGCAGAAAAGCCGGAATCATAGCTTCAGCATCGGGACAGATTACTTTTTGTCGCCCGGTCAAACGATTGGATTTTTGGTAACCGGCTCGATAACAGATGACAATTTCACAAAAGATAATACTTTAAAAATTTACAATCAGTCGGCATTAGATTCAACCATCACGGCAAATTCCAATGTGAACAGGCATATCAGCCGCGTAAATTATAACTTTAATTATAAAGGTAAGCTCGATAAGGCAGGTAAAACCCTGTCGGCAGATGTTAACTATACCACTTATGACCGAAGCTCGGCAGAGTATATAACTAATACCTTTTATAACCCTTCAGGAAATCAATACAAGGCGCCTGATTCGTTACAAAACCTGTCTCCGTCAAACATACATATATGGCAGTCACAGGTTGATTTCACCGACCCTATTTCAAAAACTTCAAAATTTGAGGCAGGTCTTAAATACAGCAACGTGGTAAGTAAGAACGACCTGATATTTGGCCCAAAGGTTGACGGACATTACGAAAACGACCCCAATTTTAGCAACCGCTTTGTTTACACCGAAAATATTAATGCAGCCTACGTTAGTTATGAAAATAACTTTGATAAGTTTAACCTGGCAACGGCTTTACGCGCAGAGCAAACAATAGCAAGCGGAAACTCGGTAACATTGGGGCGTGTTGTTAACAGCAATTATGTCGGCTTGTTTCCGCATATATTGTTAACCTATAAATGCGATGATAAACACGAGATTTCCTTAAGCTATAACAGAGGGATAACAAGGCCAAACTACGAACAGATCAACCCGTTTTTGTATTATGTCGACCTGTATGACTATACAGCAGGTAATCCAAATTTGAAGCCACAATACACCAACACTATCGAATTATCCTATAACTACAACAAAACCTTTTTAATTACCTTATATAGCAGTATCATCACTAATGCTGATGACTTTAATTTTTATGAGCAAAATGATACGTCAAAGGTAAATATATCCACGAATGTGAACCTGGGGACAGTTTATAATTACGGTATTAAGTTTTTTGTTCCGGTAGTTTTTACAAATAGGTGGAATACTGTTTTTCAACTTAACGCTGGTTATCAGCGTTACGTATCTTACCCGGTAAACGGAAACCTTAATAAAGGAACGCCCGATATTATTTTTGATTGCAATCAAAACTTTATTATCAGCAATACAATATCAGCGGAGTTTTCTTTTCATTACGAATCTCCGAGTTTTTACGGTGTAAATCAATTCAAAGCATATTATTACGAAGGAGCAGGTATTAGCAAACAATTATTTAACAAAAGAGGGAGTTTAAAATTAAACGCTTCGGATATTTTTAATACATTGAGGGACAGGAGCCATACTAATTATCAAAACCTTGATATGTCAATTGTTGATAAAAAAGAAAGCCAGGTAGTAAAGCTAACTTTTACCTATCGTTTTGGAAAAGCTTCGGTTAAAACATCAACCCATACTACTGGTAACGAGGAGGAGCTAAAAAGAACCAAATCTGTAAATTGAGCCTGTAAACGGATTCATCAGCCTGCTCTGCCGCTCATCATGCTAAAAAAAATGATAGATAAAACCAGCAAACTGATCGCCACATACATATAATCTTTTTCGAGCACAAAACCGATTGTAGAAAATATGACCCTCATTATGGGTGTGGCAATAAGCAATACTATACCAAGCTGGATGATGGCCTGCCCTTTAAGGTTTAATATACCGTTAAGAATCCCTGCCGGGTGCTGCACAAAATTTGGAATGCCGTTAAATACTTTGTAATTGGCTATTGAATGGCCGTGCCTGTATAAATAGAAAATACCGCCTATAAAAACAATACTGATAGATATTACCGTACCAGCCCTCAACACCTGGCCCAGTAATAATTGCATGTCTTTGTCTTTAAATTTTATCATGTTCCTTTAGTCCATGGTCCATAGTCGATAGACCATGGTTTTAATTATTATAAATTATAAAAGCGGATAACTTGCTATGGTCTATGGTCCATTGACCATGGACTCCTTAAATCTTCCCCGTTACCCCGTGATAGATCATTTGCACTGCCAAAATTGAAATAACGGTTGCAAAAATATACCTCAGCCACCTGGATGATGTTGATTGTACCAGTATCGTCGATCCGGTAAACGCCCCGGCCAATACGCCGATTACCACCGGCATGGATAGCCCCGGGCTGATGTAACCCCGTTGCAAATAAACCACGGCGCTGGCTGAAGCCGTAACGCCTATCATAAAATTGCTGGTAGTGGTTGATACTTTAAACGGGATGCGCATAATGGTGTCCATCGCTATCACTTTTAAAGCGCCAGACCCTATCCCCAGCAGGCCTGATATGATACCGGCGAAGATCATCATCACAAAACCACCCCCAACCCGGGTTACGCTGTATTCAATTGCTCCTGTTCCGTTATTGCCAGGATAACTGCTGCTGAGTTTTAGTTTTTCGGCCAGGTAGCTTTTTTCCCGTACAATATTTTCGGCTTTCTTTTTTAAAGAAAGGAGTGCCGAAGTGATTAATATCAACCCAAATAAAACTGCAATATAACTGGTTGGGATATGTGTTGCCAATATGGCCCCGCTCATGGCCCCGGCAGTTGTAGCGATCTCTAAAAACATGCCGAGCCGTAAATTGGTGATACCCTCTTTCACAAACGCCGCCGCCGATCCCGACGAGGTGGCAATTACTGAAACCAACGAAGCGCCTATGGCATAATGGATATCAACATGTAAAACAAGTGTGAGCAAAGGGATGATCACAAATCCGCCGCCCAAACCGGTTAATGAACCAAGCAAGCCAGCAAAATAGGCGCCGATAAGGATGATCAGGGTAAATACCAGTGTGGTCATAAATAAGCCGGTTACTTGATGCCGCAAAAGTAATAATAACTTTTTTTAAGGGCCTACTTTAATGTTTGTCTATAGATTTAGTAAAGAATTTAGATGTAATAATACCCGCGAGATACATTTTCCCAATTCGTACATTTGCACGATAAACATGAGCTATAAAAGTTTACAAGCCTGTATTAAAGACCTTGAAGAGCACGGTCATTTGATCCGGATAAAGGAAGAAGTTGACCCTTATTTGCAAATGGCAGCCATTCATTTGCGGGTATTTGAGCATGGCGGCCCGGCCATTCTTTTCGAAAATGTAAAGGGCAGTAAATTCCCGGCGGTATCTAACCTGTTCGGGACACTGGAGCGGTCGAAATTTATTTTCAGGGATACCCTGGATAAAGTTAAAACCCTTGTAGACCTGAAATCCGACCCGTTAAAAGCTATCAAACATCCTTTTAAGTATGCTAATGTTGCTTTGACGGCATTATCGGCGTTGCCGATGAAGGTTGGTAAAAATGCTCCGGTTAATTTTGCCGAATGCCGTATCAGCGATCTGCCGCAGATTGTAAACTGGCCCAAAGACGGTGGCCCTTTTGTAACTATGCCGCAGGTTTATACCGAAGATCTGGATAAACCCGGCATCATCAATGCCAATCTGGGCATGTACCGCATCCAGATGGCCGGTAACGATTATATTTTGAACGAAGAGATCGGCCTGCACTACCAGCTCCATCGCGGTATCGGTGTTCATCAAACCAAAGCCAACGCCAAAGGCCAGCCGTTGAAGGTAAGCATATTTGTAGGCGGCCCGCCATCGCACCCTGTTGCGGCGGTGATGCCACTTCCCGAGGGTTTATCAGAAATGACCTTTGCGGGGGCATTGGGTAACCGCCGTTTTCGCTATTTTTATGATGAGGAAGGTTTTTGCATTTCGGCGGATGCTGATTTTGTAATCACTGGAACAGTTATGCCGCATGACAATAAAGCCGAAGGCCCTTTTGGCGACCATTTGGGTTATTACAGTTTAAAGCATCCCTTTCCGTTGTTAAAGGTGCATAATGTATATCACCGCAAGGATGCCATCTGGTCATTTACGGTAGTTGGCCGCCCGCCGCAGGAAGATACCAGCTTTGGTGCGTTGATTCACGAGATTACAGGTTCAGCTATCCCGAAAGAGATTCCAGGATTGCATGCGGTAAATGCAGTGGATGCCGCCGGAGTGCATCCTTTATTATTTGCTATCGGCAGTGAAAGGTATACGCCCTATTCCAACGAACGCAGGCCGCAGGAGATCTTGACTATTGCCAACCATATTTTAGGCAAAGGGCAGTTAAGCCTTGCCAAATACCTGTTTATTGCCGCAAAGGAAGATGACGCCAAACTGGATGTAAACGATATCGGTGGATTTTTAAAACATATCCTGCAAAGGATCGATTTAAGTACTGATCTTCATTTTTATACCAACACCACAATTGATACGCTTGATTACAGCGGCAGCGGCCTCAATTCGGGCAGTAAAGTGGCAGTTGCAGCGGCTGGGGAGGTGAAAAGAGAGTTATGGAGTGAGCTGCCTGCTGGGTTCAGCATGCCCCGTCCTTTTGAAAATTATAAAATGGTAATGCCCGGTGTACTGGCAGTTGAAGTGCCGAAAAATATAAAACACAGCGATACACCGTTAATTTTTGAGATCCTGGAGGAAGAATTGAGCGATGCTGACCTGGACGGCCTGCCATTAATGGTTTTATGCGATGATGCTGCGTTTACTGCTCAAAATCTGAATAATTTTGTATGGGTAACATTTACCCGAAGCAATCCATCGCACGATATTTATGGCATAAACAGTTTTACTGAAAACAAACACTGGGGCTGTAAGGGGCCGTTAATTATTGATGCCCGCATCAAACCACATCACGCGCCTGTATTAGAAAAGGATCCGGAGGTTGAAAAATTGGTTGATAAAATGGGTGAGAAGGGGGGAGCTTTGCATGGGGTTATTTAAAATATCGTTTGGGGTTTTAACGCTGATCGTATCCATGTCTTCCTGTTCCAAAAAGACGATGATTGGCTCCTATTTGTTTGAGAAGGGAACAGGCAGGATGGGATCACCTCTTACCGAAAAGCACCTCGTACTCAACAAAGACAGTACTTTTTCCTATAACGAATCTTTTCACGAAGATGAGGCAGATGACGTTGGCGGTCCGTACTATTATTACCTTGGAAAAGGTAAATATACTATCAAGGACAGGCAGCTTACCCTGCATTTTGAACCGAAGTTCCGCAAAATAGGCGAAATAAAAGTTGAGTCATTGTCTCAAAACGAACTAACCAATTTTGAAAACAGGGATAAGACAATTCAAAAACGGCCAGCAAATTCTGTTTTAATTGCATTTAATATTTACTTCGATGATTATCCATTCGAGAACCTGGAGCCTGAAGTCAACATCGGGACGATTAAGGTTAATGAGGCGCCGATAACCCAACTTCGAAACAATGTTATAATCTATCCGATTTCCAAATTCCCGTTAACGCTAACTTTTGATTTTGGCAAATTAAATATCCAGCGTACAAACTCAAAATACATAGAAAGATATTGGGACTATCAGCCGGGGGAAATGTATCAACTTTTAGACTTTAATTTCGGATTTTTAGATGAAACAATCAAAATCGAAAGCCCGGGGAACTACAAAATAAATATTTACCCTTCTAAGCCGGGGTATTCTAATAATCAGGAGCAAGTTTTTACCGGACAAAGAACATTAGAGATAAAAACTTTTCCCGGGATTAAAATTGGCGAAATGGTTAAAGTTAGAAATGTAAATCAAAAGCAGGAATCAGCAAAAGGAATAAATCGAAATTGATCCTTTTCGTAACCAGCATTATGGGACTTCAGGTATCTCAGTACTTCAAAATAAATCAATGAAAAAAAACATAAAAATAATAGCATTGGGCCTCTTGCTTTTTGGCTTTTATGCCTGCAAAACGGCCCCTAAAAACATCCCGCATTATACCATTTCCAAAGAATTTAAAAGTGATACGTCGACCACCGTTGATGTGCATATCGCCAAAAGGTTGACGTCTGCCCAATTGGTGCTTATAGCCGGAAAATTAAAAACCGACAGCGCACAGATAAAAAACCTGGCGATCCATTTCCTGCTGCCCGGCAATACCGATATCAGCGCTGGCGATAATAGTTACTATGCGTCGATAAAATATTTAGCTGAGGCACAGGTTAAAGCAACTGATTCATTAAAAGATGATAACGGTAACGCTGTACGCCTTAAGCTGTTTGGCTTAGACAGTGCAAAAGCGCAAACGCTTCTTTCACAGCAACCGGTGGTAATTACCGGCAAAAATGTACTTGGCAAATTTGTGGATGATTACGCCAAAACGCTGATCATCCCCTTTAAAGACCCAACCGACAAACGCGACCAGCTTTTTGTAATTGAAGTAGATGGATTGGGAAACATTGTTTCGTCCACCGTCCCCCAGAAAATACTCGACGAAGGCGTTGAGAAATGGATGGTAGATAAAAACGGTGACTATATCACTCTAAAAGACAGTGTGCTGGCACAATATCCTTCAAATGGGTTGGGATTGCCGTTTAATAGTATCAAATCGGGGATTTGAGTTATACCGCGGGAGACGCGATGCTTCGCGTCTCTAACCTATTGATTACGTGGCAATTCCCTTTGGCCATTTTCTGCCAACCATAAACCCTGTAAAAGCCAAAATAAATATCAGCAACATTTTTATAATACGGACACCCCAGGGGTAAGAATTTAAATCGCCGCCATAAAAAAGTCCATTTACAGGTGCTGTATTGTCAATTAGAGGTGCGTTAAACACCGGGGGATGAATAACAAATATAATATCACTCAAAAAAATCAAGGATAGCCCGGTGAAAATCAGCAATAAAATAGCCGTGATAATTTCATTGAAGTTGAAATATACGGTGCGTATGAGGTATGCCCAAAGACCAATAATAATGAAGTAGTTAAAGACGAAATAAGTCGATGATAAATTAGGATCAAACACGCTTCCCGGCATGTAGGTGTCATGCATGTTTATATCCAGCGGCTTGTTATCTGGTACAAACCCGAATAACAGCATGGCTGCAATTAAACACCCCAACAGGCAAACCAGCTCTTTTATGATAGTTCTTTTCATCAAAATAGTTGTCTGTGGGGACACAGACAACGGGGTTACAGGCAAACAATTAGCCCGTCAACTATTCCCCCTTCAGGGGGTCAGGGGGCCTTCAATTCATCCAAAACCCTGAACATTTTCTCCTTCACTTCCCTGCTGCTGCCGTTAAAATTATTCAACATAATGCTGAAACAAAGCTCACGACCTTTATAGGTTTGATAGCCGGCATAGGTGAGCACATTTAATATACTGCCGCTTTTCATTTTCATATTATTATAGGTGGGCAGACTTTCGTAAAAATCGGAGAACCAGGTTTCTTTTTTGGCTGATTGCAGGATGGTAGCCATGGTTAAGGTCGTCACCCTGTCGCCGGGGGCAAGGCCGCTGCCGTCAAAAATATTCAATGAATGCGGGTCGATGCCCCTTGCTTTCCAAAAATCCTGTACCACTTCCACACCGTTTTCGGTGGATGGCTGTTTTCCGGCTTTCCAGGCGATGGTTTTCAGCAATTGCTCTGCGTAAAGGTTAATGCTTTTTTGGTTGAGCCAGTAAATGATCTGGCTTAAACGCGGCGATAAGATAGTGGTTAAGTTTGTAGTGATTTGCGGCATTTGCAAACCTTTAGCGGTTAAAGTACCTGTTGATTCCGGTTCATTGCTTATTAAAATGCCCAGCCTTTTTAGGGTATCCGCTAAACGAAAAGCTGCATCGTAAGCAGGATCGGGGAGGGCCGCTGAAATGCTTTTTTTGTTTTCGTCTTCAGCGTACGTCCCGCGTAAATACATCAGTTTGCCGCCAACCGGTAAAAAGGCATAAGCTTCATCCCCCGTGCCCGAAGGAGCATTTAACAGCTCGCTTTTAAAGTCAAGGTAAGGCATCGCCGGTACTTCACGCGCAATTTCAATCAGACTGCCAACCCTTCCGGTTCTAAATTTAATATCGAACTGGTTTTCGCGCCAGGTAAGGCCGGACGTGCCAGCACCGTAATAATTACCCACATCCATCCAGATCCATCCCGCCGGGATGGATTGAGAGCCAAATATGCTGTCATCCCCAATAATCCTCCCGTTAATTTTTTTGATACCAGCTTTTTGTAAGGCATCCACCATTAAACTGAGGGTATGGTTCTCGTGCGAACTTTCATACCGCCAGCTGCCAAGCGTTGGGTCGCCTGCGCCTTTAATAATGACATCGCCATTAAGTGTTCCGTCAGCGGCAATCGACCCCGAATAACCAAACTGGGTTTGATATTGAAAATCCTTGCCCAATAAATTAAATGCCGTAATAGTAGTAACCGTTTTTAAAGTTGACGCCGTGGCCAGACCCATATTGGGGTTGGCTGTAAAAACCGTTTCGCCGGTTTTGGCATCCAATACAGTCAGCGAAACAGAGGCGTAGCGGCACTGGCTGTCAGCCTGCAAACGGTTAAACGCTGTTTGCAAATGCTGTTGCAGCGGCTGCGCGCATATATTTCCTGATAAAAAAAGTACGCTAACCAGCCAGCTCTTCCTGATCGTCATTTTTTAAATACTTTTTCGCGATAAAATAAATAGGTATCCCGGCTAACACAATATACAAACCACCGCGCGAATATTCCGGTTTATAAATCAATAACAGGATGCAAAATGCCAGCCCCAAAATGATATAAATAGCAGGTAGCACCGGGTAGCCAAATGCTTTATAGGGCCTTTCGGCATCAGGCTGTTTTATCCTTAAAATATAAATACCAGCTATAGTAAGGATATAAAATATAACCACTACCAGGGAGATCATATCCAGCAGGTCGCCGTATCGGCCACTCAGGCAAAGGACGCTGGCAACGAATGCCTGTATCCATAAGCCAAATTCAGGTACCGAAAATTTGTTAAGGGTGCCGGTTTTCTTAAAAAACAAACCGTCCTTGGCCATGGTATGGTATACCCTGGCCCCGGCCATAATCAGCCCATTATTGCAGCCAAAGGTGGAGATCATGATCATGATGGCTATCACATAGGTGCCTGCATTGCCGAATATTACGTGCGAAGCCGCTACAGCTACCCTGTCCTTATCGGCAGTAGCAATATCATGCATGGACAACACGCCGGTATAAACAACGTTGGCTGAGATATAAATAATGGTAACGATCAGCGTCCCCAAAAACAAGCTTAACCCTACGTTTCGTTTTGGATTGTGCATTTCGCCGGCAATAAAGGTTACGTTATTCCAAGAGTCGCTGCTAAAAATAGAACCCACCATGGAAGCCGCTATGGCACCCAAGGCAGTTGCGATAGTAAGTGGCACGACGCTGCCATCCGGGTTTAAGTTATGCAAATCCCAGGCATGTGACCAATTGGCATGCCATATATCACCCTTTAAAGCAATAAATCCGAAAATGATCAACCCAAATAAACTTAACAGTTTGGTGATGGTAAACGTATTTTGGATAAGCTTTCCGCTTTTTACGCCTTTGGTATTAATATAGGTGAGTAATAGGATAACCCCAATCGATACGCATTGCGCCGCAGTGATGGAGAAAGTTGGCTTAATTTCACCCTTTGCCAGGTAGTGATTAAAAGGGTATAAAATATGATCTTCGCTGACGGCTGGTATCAAATATGCTGTAAATTTGGAGAATGCTACCCCAACGGCAGCGATAGTGCCGGTTTGTATCACCGCAAAAAAACTCCAGCCATACAAAAACGCGATAAGTTTGTTATAAGCTTCTTTTAAATAAACATACTGGCCGCCGGCTTTTGGGTACATGGCGCTTAATTCGCCATAACTAACCGCAGCAGTAATGGTCATAAACCCGGTAATGAGCCAAACGGCTATTAACCAGCCTGCCGAGCCTACATTACGGGTAATATCCGCGCTTACAATAAATATACCTGAGCCGATCATCGAGCCTGCCACCAGCATGGTGCCATCCAGCAGTCCCAGTTCATGTTTTAATTTTGGTTGTCCTGTATTTGTTGCCATTAATGGGTTTTTGTTTAAAGTTTCTAAACTATTCAAAAAACTTTATAATTGACAGGCTATTGTAAAGAAATTAATTTACTAATTTGCGCCGACCAATTATATTTGCACTCTTTTAAAAATATTGTTGAAAATACTTAGTAACTAAAAATTATATATGGATTTATTAAACACCTACTTGATCTATTTAATTCCTGCTTTTGGCCTTATCGGGATCGTTTTTATGGCCATCAAAGCTGCCTGGGTAACCAAACAGGACGCGGGCGACGGAGAGATGACCAAGCTATCGGGCTATATTGCTGATGGCGCTATGGCATTTTTGCGCGCCGAATGGAAGATACTGGGCTACTTTGTGGTAGTGGCGGGTCTTTTACTGGCTTATTCTGGTACTACCGTAAAGACGTCCAGCCCGGTTATCGCTGTATCGTTTATTGTGGGCGCATTTTTATCTGCTTTTGCAGGTTTCCTGGGTATGCGCATCGCTACTAAAGCCAATGTTCGCACTACGCAAGCGGCCCGTACCAGTTTGGCACAGGCGCTTAAAGTGTCGTTTACAGGTGGTACCGTAATGGGCCTTGGCGTTGCCGGTTTGGCGATTATCGGCCTTGGATCGTTATTTATTGTCTTTTACACGATATACGTAAGAAGCCAGGGCTTAAACGTAAATGGCGAAGGCATGGCAAAAGCGCTTGACGTTTTGGCCGGATTTTCATTAGGTGCTGAGTCTATTGCGTTATTTGCCCGTGTGGGTGGCGGTATTTATACCAAAGCTGCTGACGTAGGTGCCGACCTTGTAGGTAAAGTTGAAGCAGGTATCCCCGAGGATGACGTGCGTAACCCTGCAACCATTGCCGATAACGTAGGCGATAACGTAGGTGACGTTGCCGGTATGGGCGCCGACCTTTTCGGTTCGTACGTAGCAACTATGCTGGCCACCATGGTTTTGGGCCGTGAAATTGTTTCGAACGATAACTTTGGCGGTATCGCCCCTATATTGCTTCCGATGGTAATTGCAGGTTTAGGCCTTGTGTTCTCCATCGTGGGCGCCGCGTTTGTACGGATCAAAAAAGAAACCGACAGCGTTCAGAATGCTTTAAATATCGGTAACTGGATGTCGATCATTTTAACTGCAATCGCGACTTATTTTGTGGTACAATGGATGCTTCCGGCTGACAGTTTCCACATGATCCGCGACGAAATTACCGGTGGTGGTCTAAAAGAGGGTTCAATTGTATTTACCAAAAATGGTGTTTTCGGCGCGATAGCCGTTGGGCTGGTTGTAGGCACGCTGATGTCAATGATCACCGAATATTATAACGCAATGGGCAAACGCCCTGTGCTGAGTATTATCCGCCAGTCATCAACAGGTCATGCTACCAATATCATCGGCGGCTTGTCGGTAGGGATGGAATCAACAGTATTGCCGATCCTTGTTTTAGCGTCCGGTATTTACGGATCGTACCACTTTGCGGGTTTATACGGCGTATCTATCGCGGCAGCAGGCATGATGGCAACCACTGCGATGCAGTTATCTATTGATGCTTTCGGCCCGATTGCTGATAACGCAGGCGGTATTGCAGAAATGAGCCGTTTGCCTGAAGAAGTTCGTCACCGTACGGATAACCTGGATGCTGTAGGTAATACTACTGCCGCAACCGGTAAAGGCTTCGCTATTGCGTCAGCGGCGTTAACCTCGCTGGCTTTGTTCGCAGCATTCGTTGGTGTTGCCGGCATTGAGCATATTGATATTTATAAAGCCGACGTATTAGCCGGATTATTTGTTGGCGGTATGATCCCTTTCATATTTTCGTCACTTTGTATTTCGGCAGTAGGCCGTGCGGCTATGGCGATGGTTGAGGAAGTTAGGCGCCAGTTCCGTGAGATCCCGGGCATTATGGAGTATACAGGTAAACCTGAATACGAAAAATGCGTAGCCATCTCCACCAAAGCTTCCATCCGCGAAATGGTTGCCCCTGGTTTGATCGCATTGATCACCCCGGTTATCATCGGCTTTGCCTTTGGCCCCGAAGTATTGGGTGGCTTGTTAGCCGGCGTAACCGTATCAGGCGTACTAATGGGAATTTTCCAGAGCAACGCCGGCGGTGCATGGGATAACGCCAAAAAATCATTCGAAAAAGGCGTAATGATCAACGGCGAAATGTTCTACAAAAAATCAGAACCGCATAAAGCATCTGTAACCGGTGATACCGTAGGTGATCCGTTTAAAGATACTTCCGGCCCGTCAATGAATATCCTCATTAAATTAATGTCGATCGTTTCATTGGTGATCGCGCCACACTTACATAAGGAAGCGGTAACCAGTCCGCGGATTCAAAAAGAATTGCACGAACGCTCCATGATCACGCATGTGATTAAGGTTGATAAAAGAGCCTAAAACAAAAGCGGGGTACTGATAAGTATCCCGTTTTTGTTTAATAGACTACTTTTTTAGACGTTTTCAATTTCTTAAAGTCTCCCCAGCAGGGGAAGATTATTCGTAGGGTACTTTATTTTTATGGCACTCATGAATGCTGCGCAATTTAGAGGGGCTTTTACCAATTTAATTCCGGATTCAACGCTCTTCCCATTGTTACATTCTGTACTTTATGTTTTCAATAAATTTAAGTACGTTTGGGGAGAAACTGAACTCATATTATTATAACTGATCTTATTAATTAAACATGAAGCTATTTGTAAAAAAATCAATTAAACAATTGCTTGCTTCGGCCGATGAAGGTGAGCATACCCTGAAACGTACACTTGGAGCAGGGAATCTCATTGCCCTTGGTATCGGCGCAATAATTGGTGCGGGCCTTTTTGTAAGAACTGCCGCTGCCGCGGGAGGAAACGCCGGCTCTGCTGTAACAATTTCATTTATTATCGCGGCCATTGGTTGCGCCTTTGCAGGTTTATGCTACGCTGAATTTGCATCTATCATCCCTATAGCGGGAAGTGCATATACTTATGCCTATGCCACGATGGGCGAGATTATTGCCTGGATTATTGGCTGGGCATTGATACTGGAATACGCCCTCGGCGCGGCTACCGTATCTATTAGCTGGAGCGAGTATGCAAATAACCTGCTTGGGCATCGAATACCGTACGAGTGGTGCCATTCGCCTATGGAATCGATCATCACGAATGGTGTTTCGCATCATGGTATTATTAATCTTCCGGCTTTGTTGATATTGCTTCTGCTGTCTGCATTGTTAATAAAAGGAACACAGGAATCAGCAACCGTAAACAGTATCATTGTTATTTTAAAAGTGGCTATCGTTTTGGTATTTATTGCTATCGGGTGGCAATTTATCAATCCTGCCAACCATACACCTTATATGATCCCAGCTGATGCGAAGCCTGTAAAATTGCCTGATGGTACGATGTACTCCTTCTCCTCGTTCTTTACGCATGGCTGGGGCGGCGTTGTAAGGGGTGCCGGCATCGTGTTTTTTGCATTCATTGGCTTTGATGCTGTATCAACCGCTGCACAGGAAGCAAAAAATCCTAAAAAGGATATGCCTATCGGGATCCTTGGCTCATTGGTAATTTGTACCATCCTGTATGTTGTGTTCTCATGGGTATTAACTGGTGTGGCGCCTTATACCGATTTTATGAAAGCTGGTAAAGAAGCATCGGTGGCTTACGCCATTAGCCACTATATGGCAGGTTATGCATGGCTTTCTACTTTGGTAACCGTTGCTATCCTCGCAGGATTTTCGTCCGTAATTTTGGTGATGCTGTTAGGTCAGTCGAGGGTGTTTTACACCATGTCGACAGACGGATTATTACCAAAAGTGTTTTCTGATCTTCACCCCAAATTCAGCACTCCGTATAAAAGCAACATCATCCTGTTTATTTTTGTGGGCCTGTTCGCCGCATTTTTACCCGAAAGTGTTGCTGGCGATCTAACCTCGATAGGAACGTTGTTTGCCTTTGTGGTTGTTTGCGTTGGTGTGATGATCCTGCGTAAAAAAGATCCCAACCTGGTAAGGCCGTTTAAAACACCGTTTGTGCCATTGGTTCCCATACTGGGCATATTGATATGTGCAGGGATGATCATCAGCTTACCGGGCAGAACCCAGCTAAGCGCTCTTGCCTGGATGATCTTCGGATTGATCATCTATTTTGCATACAGCAGGAAAAATAGCAAACTCGGCATCGCTGCGGATATATTACCAAAAGCTTCCGATTTTGAAGATAACAAGTAACACAAGATGTTATTGAGGCATCGATATGTAACAAAAAAGGTTCTGCGTCGTCAGAACCTTTTTTGTTGATTTAAATTGTCATTCCCGTAAACCCGGCTCATGAAAACCGATAAAAACCTTTGGGTTTTAGTATTAGTCTGCATTATTAATTCGTTGGGCTTTGGCATTATCGTCCCGGTAATGTACGAGTATGGCAAAACTTTCGGTCTCACAGGTACAACACTTGGGGTTTTAACAGCGTCTTTTTCCGTCGCACAATTTTTTGCAACGCCGGTTTTAGGGTCACTTTCCGATAAATGGGGGCGAAAGCCCCTTTTGGCCATCAGCCTTGCCGGTACCTGCTTTTCCTTCCTGCTGTTCGCCGAGGCCAATGCTTTGTGGATCTTGTTTGCGGCACGGATACTCGACGGGCTTACAGGCGGCAATATTTCGGTAGCGCAGGCCATGGTCGCGGACACAGCAACACCGCAGAACCGGGCAAAACGTTTCGGGATTTTAAGTTCGGCATTTGCATTTGGTTTTGTGATCGGCCCGCTGGTAGGCGGTTTGTTCAATAAGATCAGTCCCCAGGCGCCCTTCTTTTTTGCCGCCGGAATTTCGCTCATCGGGACGCTTTGCACTTTGTTTCTTTTAAAAGAAACCAATCCTACTGACCGGAAAACGCGGCTGAGCCTCAAAAGCAGGTTTAAGTTTGGCTCTTTGGTAACCACACTAAAACGCCCGGTTATCGGCACGGCTATATTTATTGGTTTTTTGCTTACTATGGCGCAGTTTACTATGATCATCGGTTTCCAAACGTTTAGTGTGGATATTTTAAAGATCACGCCCGCAACCATGGGTATTTTTCTGGCCTCATTTGGGGTTTGCGGCATTATTGCGCAGTTAGGCGTTCCTTTTTTTACGAAGATCTTCCATTCAAAAACCATTATCCTGCTTTTATCAAGTGCTTGTTGCCTGGCGGCGATGTTTATATCAGGGTTTCTCACCCTTTTAATCCCGTTTGCTGCTTGCCTGTGCATTTACGGCCTGTTTAACGGCTTGCGCAACCCCATGCTCAACGCCATCATCGCTGACAATATTGACCGCGCCGAGCAAGGTAAAATATTGGGTATTAACCAGTCATACGGGTCCATCGGGCAAACGATCGGGCCCTTAACGGCCGGGTTGGCGGCAGCTATTTCCGTACATAGCGTATTCTTTTTATCGTCTTTCTATATTTTAGTTGCAACTTTGCTTTGTTTCCGGCTAAAAGCGAAGCACGAATAGTCACGACTATAAGTAACACGAACAGTCACGAATTTAAATAACACGAACAGTCACGAATTTTTTCGAATTACACGAATTTTTTGGGAAAAAGTGTTAGGAACGAAAGTTCGCGGAAAGCATATGCAAATTCGTCAAATTTGATATAATTTGCGCTAATTCGTGTAATTCGAAAAAATTCCTGGAACTTCGTGTTTTTAATTAGCTATGCATCCATTAATTTTCAGGGAGATCCTATCGGTAACGATGATCCTTTTTGCCATCATCGACATCCTGGGCGCTATCCCCATCATTATCGAAATGCGTCAGCGGGTAGGGCATATACAAAGCGAAAAAGCGAGTATCGCTGTATTGGTGCTGATGGTTGGCTTTTTATTTGGCGGGGAAGAGCTGCTGCATATTATCGGCCTTGATGTTTCTTCATTCGCTATCGCCGGCTCGCTGGTGATCTTTATTATAGCAATGGAAATGATTCTGGGCGTTAGATTTTTTAAGGATGAAGTCGCGTCATCAGCTTCAATTGTGCCATTAGCTTTCCCGCTTATCGCCGGGGCAGGTACCATGACCACCCTGCTATCACTAAAAACACAATACCAAACATCAGATATTTTGGTAGGGATAGTAGTTAACACCCTGTTTGTTTACCTCGTGCTAAAAAATGTGCAATGGCTCGAAAAATTGTTAGGGAAAACCGGGTTAAATATTTTAAGGAAAGCTTTCGGGATAATTTTGTTGGCTATCGCGATAAAGTTGTTCAGGAGTAATACGCATTTGTAATTTGAAAATGAGTCGATTTGAAGATTTGAAAATGATAATTTTTTTCATTGAAGAAGCGCCGGAATATCAAAATATCATTCGTTAAAAACAATATGAAATCACCAAAGACTCGTTGCATTAAATTTATATTAATGGTTTTTCTTCCATTTTGCACTTTGCTTAACAATTCTTACGCACAAACGTCAGATTATGACAGGGGATTGATTGCTTTTGACGCGAAAAATTATAAACAAGCGGTCGAAGAATTAAAGCCTTATGCTGAGAAGGGAAACTGCATAGCTCAATTTGCTGTCGGATTCTCCTATATGTTTGGCGAGGATATAAAAAACGACACTTTAGCGAGGCATTGGCTGGAGCTTTCAGCAGAGCAAAAGCAACCAAAAGCCATGGGGCCGCTATCAGCCAGCTATTTTATGGCTAGTAATGAAAAAGATGCCATAGTTAGAGCTTATTTATGGGGGGTGTTAGCGGCAGAATATGACCCGATACAGCGAATGACAACGACAACAACCCTGGTTGAGCATTATATGAAGTCAGACGAATTGAAAAAGGCTAAAACGTTGATAATGCAATATGAAAAACGATGGAAGGATAAGGAAGACTGTAGATAATTGCGGTTAATTTAACAAATCCGTCTTGCATCGTTTCATCGGCTATCGCGATAAAGTTGTTCAGGAGTAATACGCATTTGTAAAGAAGCCTGCCACCCCCGAAATAGTAATTCTTACAGTGCAATTCTATTTCTCCATCAGCAGCACGAAAGAATGTAAAATATAATGAACAAACGATGTTTAGTGCTTGTAACAATTATTTTTATTGCTTTTTAAACATGGAAGGATCAACTTTACCTTCCTCAATCAATTTTCCGACGCACAAGCCTAAAACCTTATTTTCAGTATCTATCGAAACATCGTGTGGCATGCCATTTCGATATAGCTTCTTGTAAAAATCAATCATGCAACTGCACATTTCGACTTTCACGTTTTCTGGTAAGGATTTTTTTTAAACTTTCATGCAAAGACTGCTTAAAAGCTTTTTCGAATTCGGGCGTCCATTTTGTTAAGTAGGTACTATTTAATTCGGTCCTGCATGCGCCACCAATTCCGTTTACCAATTTATTTAAACTATCAGTCGGTAGGCTTTGCAAACCGCCAGGTAATGCTTTTTTTAGCTTTTCGATTATGCAAGTCGAAAATTGTTGTCTTAATGAATCATTAGGAAAGTTCAAGCTCATTGTTTTATACACCTGGCTATAAATATTTTCTTCGTATTCCTTTGTCCAAACTGTTTGCGAAAAACAAAGCAGAACATTAAGGCTAATAGATATTGTTAATAGTGTTTTTTTTATTTGGGATCGGTTTACCATGGAAAGAAATAAAATATAGGTCTAAAGGTACCAATTAGAGTCCATAAATTAAAAACTGCTTCGCTGACTGGCGGAGGTTAGCGGGCAAATTAACCGTGTCATATACATCGTATCCGCCTTATTCCCATACCCCGTT
>Ga0206955_1070_pt1 | contig 27600 bp, 33 predicted proteins | sample Alteio_BWOrgHeat_34_FD_153247 | JGI IMG/M metagenome (GOLD analysis project Ga0206955, IMG submission 153247) | Enriched cells from forest soil in Barre Woods Harvard Forest LTER site, Petersham, Massachusetts, United States -... | ecosystem: Environmental > Terrestrial > Soil > Temperate forest >...
TTGCAGCCTGATTGTTATGCTGCTTTCTTCTACCTTATCTTCAGCAGGGACCGCCCCGCGTTTCGGTGAACATCCCTACTACCTGCACGCATTGTCAGATCTCCGGGCAGCAAGATGGATGATTGAACACCGGCCGGGGAACTGGGAAAAAACGATGGACGAAATAGAAGCAGTCCGGCATATCGATGCCGCGATCAAAGAAATTAAGACGGCGTCTATTGAAGATGGTAAGAACATAGAAGATCATCCTGCAGTGGATGAACGCCCTGACCACAACGGCAGGCTTCATATGGCAATGGAATTTTTGAAAAAAGCAAGGCAGGATGTCGCTCACGACGAAGACAATGTTTTTGCAAGCGGACTGCAGGCCCGGGCGTTTGAACATATTGACGCGGCCATACACAGCACTAAGCAGGCTATCCATAATTAATTGGCGAAGGCAAAAAAGCTTCAACAAAATTGTTGAAGCTTTTTTCTCAAATCTCCTGAGAGGGGGAATAATCAATTATTGCATATAAGCGAAGCTCGCCTTCTTATCTCCGATCATCACATCAAAATCGCCCGGCTCGGTAACAGTTTTGAGCTCCGCATTTACAAATGCAAGGTCATTTTTGTCGAGCGTAAACGTTACGGTCTGCGACTCGCCCGCCTTAAGAAAAATTTTCTTAAACGCGCGCAACCTTTCCGTACTTGGCGTAATACTGGCATACTGCTGATGCGTATATAGTTCAACGGTATGTTTGCCATCTCTGGTTCCCTCGTTATTGACCGTTATGGTCACTGTTAACTTGCCATTGCCATTCAGGGTATTGCTGCTCAACTGTATTGCGCCGTAACTGAAATTGGTGTAGCTCAGCCCATATCCAAACGGGAAAAGCGGATTGTATCCATCCCAGGTCATGTTCTCATTAAAAATTTCACGCACATCCTCAGTATGTTTTCTGTCGTACAATACCATTTCTCCCATACTTCTCGGATAGCTGAAGGGAAGCCTTCCATCCGGATTGTAATCTCCGAACAGCACGTCGGCAAGTGCTTCTGCGGCCTTCCGGCCTGACCAATATGCCATTACAATTCCTTTGAGTTGTGGTTCTATGCTGGTGATAAATCTTGGCCTTCCCTCGGAAAGCACGAGTACAACAGGTTTTCCAGTCGCAATTGCCGCCTCCGCCAGTGCAATCTGATTATCAGGCAATGCAAGCTCCCTCGTATTGCCAGGGCTTTCTGCATATGCATTTTCACCGAGGCAGAGAACGATAACATCGGCATTTGCCGCAGCGGCTTTTAGTTTGTCTGTATCGAAATTGTCCGGACTATCGAATCCCTTTGCGCCTGCAACTACAACATTCGAAGCGCCGATTTTATCGGTGATTGCCTGCAGAATGGATTTGCTGTCGGCAGGATAAACAGATTCATTGTTTCCCTGCCATGTGTAAGACCAGCAGCCGTTCAGAGCGCTGATACTTTGCGCAGCGGGTCCAGCCACCAACACCTTTTTGTTTTTTGTAAGGGGCAGAACATTGTCTGTATTCTTCAATAAAGTCATTGCTTCATGGGCCGCATCCAGTGCCAGTGTTTGATATTCGGGTTTGCCGAAATTGGCCGCGGCTTCTTTTTCGGGATAAGGGTTATCGAATAAACCCAGTTTCATTTTCAGCGTGAGTATGCGCCTTACAGCGTCGTCGATGCGGCTCATCGGCACTTCTCCTTTTTGCACGGCTTCCTTCAGCAGATCGAAAAATGAATAATCACCGGGCACCATACTCATATCGATGCCTGCGTTAATCGCCATCACTACGGCCTGCCTTGGTGTATTAGCAACGAGGTGCCTGGTATGCAGACGGATGACATCTTCCCAGTCGGTGACAATCACGCCTTCGAAACCCAGTTCTTTTCTCAAAACATCTGTCAGTAAATATTTGCTGGCGTGAACAGGCGTGCCATTGATATCGCCGGAATTTACCATGATGGTTGCCGCTCCGGCTTTTATGGCCGCACGGAACTGCGGCAGATAAAATTCTCTCAATTCAATTTCCGGAATATAAGAAGGCGTACGGTCCTTGCCCGTTCTTGAGGCTGAATAAGCCAGGTAATGTTTCATGCAACAGGCAACAGCAGTCGGGTTTTTTAAGCCGTCTTCCTGGTATGCTTTTACGACCGCTGAGCCCATGGTCTTGCCTATATAGACGTCTTCACCGAATGTTTCGGGAAACCTTGACCAAAGGGGCTGTCTTCCGCAATCGAGCACGGGGGCGAAATTCCAGCGAACGCCTGATGCCCTGAGTTCCATTGCTGTAACCTTTGCGGCTTTTTGCGCTAATTCTGGATTGCGCGTGGCTGCCATGGCAATATTTTGGGGGAACAAGGTAGCATTCAGCGTATAAGTCTGTCCGTGAATACCATCAAGACCGTAGATCACAGGAATTTTAAGTCTCGTGTTCTTGCATTGATCCTGGATCTGAGATTGAACGAGCCGCCAGGTTTCAGGCGATAATGCGTGTGCGGTTGTATTCAGAATTGAACCCACTTTATAATCCATGACGGCCTTTTTCAAAGCGTCAGGATCCACGGCGCCATCCTGGTTGGCCCAACCGCCCTTTGTAATTAACGCCATCGTCACCTGGGTCATCTGGCCCACTTTCTCTTCGAGGGTCATTTGTTTAAGTAGGGCATCGACCTTCTGGGCTATATTATCCGGATTTTGGGCAAAGGAGAGGTTCAGCCAGAAAAGGCTGATCAGTAAAACTGACAATCGTTTCATGTTAGCATTGGTTTTAGTGAAAAGGAGGCTAAAAATACATGTTCTGCACAAATTCTGAAAGGCTGGGTAATTTTTGCAGAAGGAAAGATGAAGGTCAACAAAAAGGCCAGTGTAGAAACACCGGCCACATGAGAAAAACTTCAGTTATGATAATCACTTGACCTATTAACGCGGCAGGTTCAAATTTATTTTGAGCAGGATATGATTAAAAGAATTGATCTTATCAAAAATGCCTCACGTGCCGCGTTAAGCAGGGTTGATACGGTACGATACTTCGTAGAAAACACTTACGCAATTGCCTCATCGAACCTGCGCATAAAAATAAATAGGATGGTTTAATGGTTAATGTTCTCTACTGCAAAACTAGCTGATTGCAATGTTCTAACGGTTAATGGATGGTTACCTGTAGGTTAAGCTCTGGTTCGACGGTTCATAGATTTGGCGATTTCAAAGGCTAAAAAATATACTACCGGCCTACGAGTATTCGTTTATTTATCATCATCCAAATTATCCTATATGTGCGTATTTAATGATTATATCAGAATGCAGGAAGAATTGAAGGAAATGCAAAAAGACATTATCATCGTAAGCAAGAATTACAATAATGAACTCAGGATCTTTCAGAAAGGGAATATCATTGATTCCATGAATGCGCAAAAGGTGAAAGAGAAATTTGATGAGTTGAAGGAAGCGAACAGGAAACTTGAGTCTAAACAAACCGATATCGACAGATTGTCTTCGGAGATCCAGGAATATCTTGTTGCCATGAATGGAATGGCGATCCGCTATACACACAATTACCAGGGACTTAATCAGCCGATGATCTTCGATCTCGAAACCGATACATACGGCGAAACAAAAATTAAAATAACAAAGGAAGACTAACTACCCGGCAATTGAAAAGAGCAACATTGCTGCTGCTCTTTCGTTCCCCGATTAGACCTTAATACTTACCAGGTAAAATTACGTCGGGAACGAAGCGAAATCAATACTACTTTAATGTGATAATTGAAGACAGCGGCTGCAGGTCGGGTTCCACGACTTCCATACGTGCCTTTGAAGTGTGGAGACAAGCCTTGGAATAAAATTGCTGGGGAAGCATGCTGTTTGTGAGCGGTGAGTTCAGCAGGCTCTCCAGATTCCTTTGGTTCAATTCCAGCCTCTCTACATTGTCCGCAAATTGTGCAATTGCATTCATCCAAAAAAAAGTCAGGGTTTTGTGAAAGCCGCTGGTTGTTGAATTGATCGTGCCTACGGAATCATTGAAAAGCCTGATATGCGACTCAATTTTTTCGATGGCTTCGTCTCCGCAGATCGTGTACAGATAAAATCCGGTGATGATATGCGCTTCATGCGTCCATTTATTTTTTTCGAGATTGCAATGCAGAAAGGCATCGATGATCGCTTTGGCTGTTTCCAAATCACCGTACTGACAGATCTTTTCCATCTGATATTGTTTAGCAGGAAAATTGATTATTTAATATGCAGCGAGTCGGCAGCGTTCAGCGTTTCGCGCATGATGCGGTCAGCATCTGCCTTTGTCAAATAATTTGCTACAGTATCGCTATTAATCACGACGATGTGCTGCTGCGGATCGTCATAGAGCCACCAGCTGGCAATGCCCATCTGCCGCACTTTGGCGGGACTTCCGATTTTCTTCACTACTTCTGAAGATTTCATGCCTGCTTTAATTGCGCCAAAATCCGGTCCGGATTTGCATGCCTGGAGCAGGATGGCGGAAGTAAGAATCAGGCTCAGATTTTTAAGCTGCCCGAAACTAAAAAATTCTGCATTCATGGGTCGAAAATATGCAGTTTAATTCGCAGTATGCAATTGTTTTTATTACGGTAAATTCCAGGTAACGATTAGTTAATATGCCTTTGCTTATTTTGTACTGTTACATATGGCAAGCAATCGTTAGACGGCCTGGTATTCTTACCGGGCTTCCTTAATTATATATGGAAAGAAGAATGATTTTTAGGAGGCAATTTTTCAGCGCTCAGCAGAAATTGTGGAGTGATAGATTTTGGTTAATCCAATTGACGATCTGAATTCTTATTCATTGGCAGAATGTGATCGCTGATTATTCGCGAATTGGTCGAGCCAGATTTCAACGAGAAAATGGTAGCCGATATCCATGTAGCGGATTATTTTTCTTTCGGCTTGCCTGCTGTCTTCCAATTCTTTTTTGACCATGATTTCAAAATAGTGCAGTTCAGTTCTGACTACTTCGTAGGCTTTTTCTCCAAAGGCGGTTTTCGATAGTGAGGATATGTGCCTGATCGTATCTCCAAGCGATACCCTGTCACCAGGTTTTAAGGATTTCCACATATATTGGATCGTATTTGTAATTGCTATCCGGATCTGTTGTAGAGTCCGGGTAGTTTGGATATTGTTCGTGCCGGAGCTGGCGAATTAGTCTTTCAAAGGATCATTAGCCGTTCCAGCTATGGGTTAGATTTCTTTCCTTAAAATAAACAAAAATTATACCGCATACAAGGAAATTTAACGCGAAAAAGCATAGTAAATGCCGGGAAAATTTACGATCAGCGGGTTTATGAAGGCTATTTTACTGACCCTTCTGATAAAACAAACCGCAGAGGACGCCGAGATCGCGGAGAATCGCGGAGATTCGCTGAATCAAACCCTGCCTCCGCGCACCTCTGTGCTCTCCGTGTACTCTGTGTTTAAAAAATTCTCTCAGTCACGGAAATTCGCTGAAACAAACCCAGTCTCCGCGCTCCTCTGTGCTCTCCGTGCACTCTGTGGTTAAAATCTCTCATCGAACCTGAATGCGGTAGAATGATCCCCCAATTTTTTCGGGTACTGATCTCCGGTAGTATTCCGTGGGGTTAATTCTGGCACAAAGTCTTGACAAGACAGCCCTTCCCTGACTCAATAAATCTTCCTTTGTATACTTTGACGCCTGTGCGGAAATGCCTGAATGTGGCGAAGTTCATGTAGACCTCCACCTTTTCTCCCCTGGTAAGATCGATGGTAAGCAAATGGGCGATAGCCATCTTCATTTTGAGGAATTCGCGGGTATCTTCCTGTTTCATGGAATTGGTTTTCTAAAAAGGGTCAAAATTCGACTGCCGATGGCAGCCACTATTACAACGGAGTTATTATCCTAAAAAGTATGTGTTTTTGGACCAGAAAATGTGACGCAATGCGGAATGCAGGCCAGACCTGAATTCTAAGGGATAATACTTAGAAATATTTATCAGGAATGGGCGTTATATCTGCCTGCCGAACCCGGGCTTCCGGGGGCCGAAAATATTGCCTGCCGTTGTCGGTGTTCTCACCGGGGCAAGCTACTCCGGTAGTTTAGCTTCAAGTGGGGACATCAACTACGGCGGAAGACCGGCTGCGACGGGCTAATAATTATGTAAGATTTGAAAAACCTGGATGGAGCAGACTGAGGCGAATGTGAACATCACCAGGCCGAAAAAGTATTGAGAACCGTGTTCAGCACCTCAACAAATCGCCACAAAAAATTTCCACTTTTTTAAGAAGATTCATTATCTAAATGATGGAAACCAATCTCACCTATATCTGCCGTCATGCAAAAACATGATGTCAAGAAGAAATAATATTGCAACGACGATCAAAACTATCCGTAACCATTTTGGAATTTGGTCGGAGTCTGGCTTCATAGGACGAATTTAGTTACTTGGATATTTAGAAAGAAGCGAATGGATAGGCAAACAATACTGTGGTGGGCTGTACTGGGCTCGAACCAGTGACCTCTGCTCTGTCAAAGCAGCGCTCTGAACCAACTGAGCTAACAGCCCGTGCTGACTTTCAGCAAATTTTCATGAATGAGTGATATCAATTGCTGATACCAAATTGTAGAAAAATGCCGTTTACACAAATTTCATTTTTCTTGCCTTTAAATTCAAATATTTTTATATTTATAATAATTTACGCGCTATTTCAATGAGAAAAATATCCTCAATATTTCTATTAGTGATAACACTACATAGGGTGGAATAATGGCTATTGAACTGAAATATGATGAGGAACAAAAAACATCAATTTTTTTTTATTCCTCAAAAAGATAATTTATATACTAATTCTGGTACCAAAATACGTACTTATTTAAATATGAAAACCGGTATTTGAATTGAAAAAAAAGTAACACCTTTTATAAAGTGTTAATAGGGGGAGAGAAGCATGCTGATTTGTTATAGGGATATTTATATTCACATGCACTTTAATCGTCGTAAGATTCTTAGTGCATATTCAATATTATAAACTTCCATTAATCCACTATTTTCTTCAGCAATCTCCTGGCTGCCATCATCTTTAAATTTTCGATTTTCTTGTGGAATATAGCCACTAATAACCCCAGCAACTGAAAAAGCCTTCTTGGGATAATCGTAATACAATAGAGGGCCTCCTGAGAAACCATAGGTATTGTGGCCATCAATAAAAAAAGTTGATAAAACGCCATCATTAATAGCGCCAAAAGCTGAGAGGATTCCCTTTCGTACGAAGGGGATTGGATATAATGTAAATCCGGGAAGTTTTGAGAAGTCCATTCTAAGTCCTAAGGGATAGCCGATAAAATAGCATTCTTGACTTACACTAAAGCCATCTGTGCCAAAGTGATAATTATTCCCTGCCATAGGAATATTAGTCTTTAGCACAACTATGTCGATTTTATTAGCATCAAAGAAAAGTTGTGCATCAATATTTTGCCAGCTACCTGAATAATAAATTTGAACATCTACTTTATCTCCATCCGAATAAGTTAAACTGTCGTAATAGATGTAATGTTTTTTCTTATTTTTTTCGGTAAGTCGCTTGAATTTTGTTTCAAAAATGTGTTTTGCAGTAATTAGGTAGCCAATTGAATCAGTTCCTTTATATTGAAAAGCACTTGCTGTTCCACTTTTAAATTTTATTTGGAGAGTTCCGTATAGAGCTGGCTGATCAATTAATGGGGCATTTTGGCCAAATGAAATGGTTAAATGAAATAGAAAATATGTATAAATAGTATATTTTAAATTCATGTTTTATGTAAGACACAAAAGGACAGGAAATCCATATTCAGGGGTCTGTTTCTTCGTAAAAAAGTTGGGAGTTGTGTTATTAGAACAAGACGGTTAATTGACTGTGATACAAAGCAAAAAATCATTTCAATAATTCAATTTGAAATCATCACTATCAATTACTGGTTTCATAAACTTTCTTTCCTGAATCTTTATTTCAATCCCCTTCTTTTCAATTCCTTTTTTATCAGTCCGAGTTCTCGGCCGGTTTGTCCGCTCATGGAACTGTTCTCCTCCGCCCTCCGCATCAGGTAGGGAATGACATCTTTTATCGGACCGAAAGGAAGATACTTGCTCACGGCACAACCGGCTTTGGCCAGGTTGAATGTAATATTATCGCTCATCCCATAGAGTTGGGAAAAATGAATATGCGGATGATCCAGTGCCAGTCCCCTGCCTTCCAATAATTGTGTTGCATACAGATTGCTGAATTCGTTGTGCGTAGCCACGATCAGCGCAATCCTGTCGATATGTTCAATACAAAATGCCAGGCCGTTATTGTAATCAAGATCGGTGGCGTCCTTATCCGGCTGTATCGGTGAGGGGTAGCTCATTTCGATCGCGCGCCTTCTTTCCTTTTCCATATACGCTCCTCTTACCAGTTTCGCTCCCAAAACAAAATCGCGGAGTTCGGCTGCTTCCATCGAATCCTTGAGAAATGCTAAACGGTCGGTCCGATACAACTGTACCGTGTTGTACACGATTACTTTTTCCTTATTGAATTTTTCCATCATGATGATGGTCAGTACATCCACAGGATCCTGTATCCAGGTTTCTTCCGCGTCGACGAGCACACCTACATTTTTTTCTGCAGCTTCTTTGCAAATTCTGAACATTCGCTCCTGCACGCGTTGCCATTCCGCCGATTCTTCCGCCGACAGTTCAGACACCGCCTTACTATAGCGCTTCATCAGGCTTCCGGCATTCAGTTCGACAGAATGATCCAGTTTTTCCAAAAGACCGAACCGGGCGAAGCCGGTCACTTTTATGCTCATGAAAGGAATATTGGGTTGTGTCGAAGCGTAGTCGATGACGCGGATGAATTCTTCACATGCATGCTCGAATCCTTCTTCTCCATTATCTCCTCCTTCCACCCCATAATCCAAAATCACTTGCACATGATAGTTACCCAGTTTCTTTGCCACTGCAGCCGTTTCTTCCAGGGTTTCGCCACCAACGAACTGTGAAAAAATGGTGCTCCGGATAATGCCCTTGACAGGAAGGCCCATTCGCATGACCCAAGGAGTGAGTTTAGTTCCCATCTTAACGAGAAAGGACGAGCCCATTGAAGAAAAAAGAAAATTCGCTTTTTTTAGTTCCTTGTCTGATTTGTATGCAAAAGCGTTTTCGGTATTGTCGAAAGAGATCGCGCCTTGAATTCCAGCCATATGTAATCCAATGGTATTCGGGCAAATGTATGAACTAAATTTTATCAGGGAGCGTCGCTAATCTTGCGGTGAAAGAAGATATTTCCTTATTTTCGGACACAATGTAATTTATGAGAAAAACCCCTTGGCTGCCTTTCGCGCTACTTTGTATGCTCGGCGCCTGTACGCATAGAATCAGCTACGACACCATCATCCACGACGGACTTATATATGATGGAAACGGAGGCAATCCTTATCACGCAGACATTGCCATCAATGCAGACACGATTGCAGCTGTGGGCGATCTGTCCGATGCAACAGCCAAACTGCAGTTGAAAGCAAATGGTCTTGCAGTGGCGCCTGGTTTCATTAATATGCTGGGGCAGTCGATGGAAACGCTGATCGAAGACGGCCGTTCCCAGAGTGATCTTCGCCAGGGTGTTACGCTTGAAGTTTTTGGGGAGGGCTGGAGCATGGGTCCATTGAATCCAAAAATGAAAAAAGAAATGCAGGAAGATCAGCCGCTCATCAAATACAAAGTGGGTTGGACCACACTTCAGGAATACTTGCAATTCCTCACCAAAAAAGGAATTTCCTGTAATGTTGCGTCTTTCGTTGGCGCAACAACTGTAAGAACTTATGTAGTCGGCGAAGATAACCGCGCTCCCACGCCGGCAGAACTGGACAGCATGCGCATGCTCGTTAGACAGGCCATGGAAGATGGCGCCCTCGGTGTTGGTTCTTCGCTAATTTATCCACCTGCTTTTTTTGCAAAAACAGACGAACTCATTGCGCTCTGCAAAGAAGCATCGAAATATGGAGGCTCCTACATCAGTCATATCAGAAGTGAAGGGAATAAACTTTATGAAGGAGTCGAAGAACTTATCACCATCGCGCGCGAAGCCGGCGTTCATGCAGAAATTTATCATCTCAAAGCAGCAGGCAAGAATAACTGGAAGAAAATGGATAGCGTGATCCGGAGGATTGAAAGAGCCAGAAAAGATGGCCTGGATATTACTGCAAATATGTACACGTATACAGCAGCTGCGACAGGGATGACTGCCTCTTTCCCTCCGTCATTACAGGATGGTGGCTTTGGTAAATTATGGAAGCGTCTGCAGGACCGCAATACCCGCGCGAGAATGAAAATTGCAATGGATTCCAATCCGGGCGACTGGGAGAATTATTATTATGGCGCGGGAAGTGCAGATAAAGTTCTCCTGCTTGGCTTTCGCCGCGATTCCCTGAGAAAATATCTTGGCAAAACATTGGCTGAAGTGGCAAAGGCCAGGCATAAATCCCCTGAAGAAACTGCTATGGATCTTATCGTTCAGGACAGCAGCAGGGTTGACGTCGCATATTTTGTGATGACCGAAGAGAATCTGGAAAAGCAGATCGCTCAGCCATGGGTAAGCTTTGGATCAGACGAAGGTTCTTACAGTCCCGAAGGCGTTTTTTTAAAAGTGCACCCACACCCCAGGGCCTACGGAAATTTTGCACGTGTAATTGGAAAATATGTGAACCAGGAAAAAGTATTGTCATTGCCTCAGGCCATCCATCAACTCTCCAAACTGCCTGCCGAAAATCTGAAATTGAAAAAAAGAGGCGAGATCAAAGTGGGCAATTATGCTGACATCCTGATTTTCGATCCTGCTAAATTCAAAGACAATGCAACTTTCGACAAACCACAACAATTTGCCACAGGCATGATCGACGTTTTCGTCAATGGCGTTGAAGTGCTCAAGGACGGAGAGCATACCAATTATAAGCCGGGTAGAATTGTATACGGCCCTGGAAAGAAATAATTCTTTTTTTATTCGTGCACGGAAGACCCAAAAGGATATGAAGATATTAAGAACGGAAATCTACAAATTCAGCATTCCGATGCACCCGTTTACCATTGCAACAGGGACAATGGAATTTGCACAGAATGTTTTCATCCGGGTGCATACGGACGAAGATAAATATGGCGTTGGCGAATGCTCTGCCTTCCCGATGATCGTCGGCGAAACGCAGGCAACCTGCTTCGAAATGGCCAAAGATTTTGCTTCGATCTGGAAGAACAAAGATGCAGCCGCCATTGAAAAAAGAATGGAAGAGCTGCACGCATATACAGCGTTTAACCATACCATTAAGAGCGCATTCGACATGGCGCTGTTCGACCTTGCCGCGAAAAAAGCCGGAGTTCCGCTGTTCAGGTTTCTAAATGGACAAAAAAAAGAAATTGAAACTGATCTCACCATCGGAATCGATACTCCGGAAAAGATGGCTGCAACAGCCCTAAGATTCAAACAGCAGGGCGTTCGCAAGATCAAGATCAAACTGGGAAAGGATGCTAAAGAAGATGTCAGCCGGGTGAGCATGATAAGAGCCGCAGTGGGTGACGAAATTATTTTGAGGATTGACGCCAACCAGGGCTGGAGCTTCGAAGACGCGGCCTTCGCCCTTCAACAAATGGAACCTTTTCAAATTGAATTTTGCGAGCAACCCATGCGATATTGGGACGACGATAAATGGACGGCATTGCGCAAAATGACCTCGATAAAACTGATGGCCGACGAAAGTGTATTTGACCATCACGATGCAGAAAGACTGATCGCCGATGGCGCCTGTGATTATGTCAATATAAAGTTTGCCAAATCCGGAGGCATATTGGAGGCAAAAAAAATCAATGCCATTTGTGAACAGAATAATATTCCATGTATGATGGGTGGGATGTTAGAAAGTCGCATTGCCCTGACAGCCTTCGCTCACTTTGCAACGGCCAATGACAACATAAAATTTTATGATATGGATACCTGTATGCTGGGTCATAAAGAAGATCCTGTTACAGGTGGTGTTCGATACCGCGGATATTTCCTTGAGCTGCCGGATGTTCCCGGCATCGGGGCAGACGCCGATGAAGGCTTTTTGCAAAATTGCGTGAAGGAGATCATCTGAGGTCGAAATGTAAATGACTGTTTTTTCACTGCTTATTTTTAAAACAAGAATCTTTACTTATGACGAAAACGCCAAAGGATTCGCACATCATTATGACAGAACTGGTATTGCCGAATGATACGAATGTCCATGGAAACCTCATGGGCGGCCGCCTGATGTATTGGATGGATATTGCGGCTGCGCTCGCTGCCAGCAAGCATTGTCACGCCCCGGTAGTAACTGCGTCGGTGGATAATATTTCGTTCGAGAGCCCGATCAAGCTGGGCAATGTCGTGCATATCGAAGCCAAACTCAGCAGGGCTTTCAACTCTTCAATGGAAATTCATTTGAGAGTGTGGGGAGAAGATCTGAGAAAAGAACACAAGTACAAAAGCAATGAGGCCTTCTATACTTTTGTTGCGCTTGACGCCGACCGAAAGCCGATCCGCGTTCCGGAACTTGTGCCGGAGACAGATGACGAAAAAAAGACCTTTGACGGCGCGCTCAGAAGACGTCAGCTCCGCCTGATCCTGGGTGGAAAAATGAAACCAGAAGATGCTGAAGAACTCAGGTCGCTCTTCGTGACCAAAAAAAATGATGACTGAGAAATCAGGCCTGCACCTTTTCCCAATGATGGGCGCCCTTCATCATATGCTCCTTACTTTGCTCAATGGAATCCATGATCTGTTTCAGAATTTGTTCTGCCGGTGCATCGTAGTCGATGGCGAGTGGTTCTTTGAATGTCACTGACAGCAGGGAGTTTTTCTTTTTTAACCGTAGTCCTTTTTTATTGAATGCGCGCCAGAATCCATTAATGACGACGGGCACTACGATGGGCTTATTCATCTTGATGATTACTGCGGTTCCCTTTCTTCCCGGTGCAAAGGGCTTGGTCGTTCCCTGCGGAAAAGTGATGATCCAGTTCTCCTGTAAGGCCCTCGTGATCTTACGTGTGTCTGAAGTTTCAAGTCCTTTTCTTGTTTCCTTACTACCGGGGGCCCATACGCGCTTTACAGTAAGCGCTCCTGCCATCGCAAACAAACGGCTGAGCCAGTTGCCTTTCATAGTTTCTGCAGCTGCAACATAATACACATTAGTAAATGAATTGAGCAAATAATATGGAACCCCCAACCTGTCTTTCTTCCCCCACTTTACTGCGGAAAAAATATGAAGAAATGTGATGACGTCTGCAAAATAGGTTTGGTGATTACTTACGAAGAGCACGTTGGATTTTGGCAGATGTTTGATATTATCTGTTCCGGAGATCTTAAGCCGGTTGATCCACACCAACGCCGGGTAGGAAAACACGCCTACAAAGGCATAGAGTATTTTACGAAAAATGCGAATATTTTTCAAACGTTCAGCAATCGACCCATGATGATGAATTGGGCGAAAATCTTTTTCGAAAGTACGGAATTTTGATATTTTCGCGCGGCACATAAACGCATTTATCTAAAAGCATGCCGCTGAATACCGTAATATTCGACATGGATGGATTGTTGATCGATTCTGAACCCTTCTGGCAGGAGGCCGGCATTGAAATTCTACAACATTTTGGAGTAACGCTCACACTGGAGCAATATCACCGCACAACGGGACTCCGGAGCAAAGAATGGATCGAATACTGGTTCAATCATTTCAGGATCGACAACCAGTTCGCAAAAGAAACAGAAGATGGAATTATCGAAAAAGCCATTCAGAAAATTAAATTACATGGCGACAAGATGCCTGGCGTTGATTATATTCTTTCATTTTTCCGCGCAAAGGGCTATAAGATCGGACTCGCCACTTCTTCGCCGGAACGTTTGATTGAAGTGGTGGTCGACAAGTTGGGCATCCGCGACATGTTTGATGCCTGGTCATCCGCAGAGTTACTTCCGTTCAGCAAGCCGCATCCCCAGGTGTTTCTCGATTGTGCAGAAAAGCTGAAAAGCAATCCATTGGAATGCATCTGCTTTGAGGATTCTTTCAATGGCCTGATCGCCGTGAAGGCAGCGAGAATGACTTGCGTCGTGGTTCCTGCTTCGCCATTTTATATGGAAGAAAAATGGGGCGCCGCCGATCTCAAGCTTCCTTCACTTAATGGTTTCCGTGAGTCTCACCTCAGCGCACTCGACAGATAGAAAGGTCGGAATGTGCAAACTGGGCCGCGCTTGTACTTGAGCACCTGTCCGGGATACAACAAAAAAAAAGCGCTTCATTGCTGAAGCGCTCTCATTGAAATGACCTGATTATTGTTGAGGTGCGTCGTCACCTTTTTCTTCCTGTTTCAGTTTCTCCTTGATTTCTGCCAATGCACCGAGATCACCGAGTGTTGGTTTTTCAACCTTGCTCTGGATATTCTTTACTGCTTTGCGTGTTTTGTCGGAATCAACCTTGGCTTCTTTCTTCGCTGCTTCCTTTTCTTCTACCTTGGCTTGTTCCCAGATACGCGTGTGTGACAGAACGATGCGCTTTTCATTACGATCGAATTCGATCACCATGAACTGAGCTGTTTCATCTGCAACAATCTGTTTGCCATCTTCTTTTCCAAGATGTCTGTTGGGTGCAAATCCTTCGAGACCATAAGGAAGCTGCACGAGCGCGCCCTTGTCATCCTTGCGGATAACAGTGCCTTCGTGAATCGTTCCTACGGCGAAAGTCTGCTCAAGTGCATTCCAGGGATCTTCTTCCAATTGTTTATGTCCTAGCTGCAGTTTGCGATTGTCCTTGTCGATACCGAGGATCAGCACATCGATATGCTGTCCAACCTTTGTATATTCAGAAGGATGGTTGAAGCGTTTCAACCAGCTCAGGTCGCTGATATGGATCATACCACCGATGCCCGGAGCGAGTTCTACGAACACACCATAAGGAGTGATATTCTTCACCAGGCCGTTGTGCCTGCTTCCCTGAGGGAATTTGGTTTCGATTGTGCTCCACGGGTCTTCGCTCAGCTGCTTAATCGACAAGCTCATTTTGCGCGCTTCTTTATCAAGCGTAACAATTTTTGCCTGGTGTTCATCTCCGAGTTTGAAGAATTCTTTGGCGTTGATCGGAGTATTTGCCCATGTAATTTCACTGACGTGAACAAGTCCTTCTACGCCCGGCATGATTTCGAGGAATGCGCCGTAGTCTTCGATGTTGACCACTTTGCCTTTCACGATCTCACCTTCTTTGATATTTGCAGGCAACACATCCCATGGATGTGGTGTGAGCTGTTTTAGACCGAGGCTGATACGTTTCTTTCCATCGTCGAAATCGAGTACGACTACCTGGAGTTTTTGATCCAGTTTCAATACTTCGCTCGGATGGCTGATACGGCCCCAGCTGATATCTGTGATATAGAGAAGTCCATCCAAACCGCCGAGATCCATGAAGGCGCCGAAGTCGGTGATATTTTTGATGGTTCCTTCGAGCACCTGGCCTTTTTCCAGTTTGCTCATTATTTCTGCACGTTGTGCTTCGATGTCGCTTTCGATAAGTGCCTTGTGAGAAACTACTGCGTTCTTGATTGCTTCGTTGATCTTGACAACCTTGAACTCCATAGTTTTTCCAACGAATTGATCGTAGTCTGTTACGGGCTTCACGTCGATCTGTGATCCGGGCAGGAAGGTTTCCATGCCGAATACGTCTACGATCAAGCCGCCCTTTGTTTTACTGGTAACAGTTCCGGTAACCACTTCGCCGGTTTTGTGTACTTCAACAATTTTTTCCCACGCGCGGGTGATGCGGGCCTGTTTACGGCTAAGATGCAGATGACCTTCGCGGTCTTCTTTTTCTACGACCATAACTTCCACTTCATCGCCGGTTTTGAGGTTGGCGATATCGCGGAATTCGTTCAATGAAACGAGGCCGTCGCTTTTAAATCCGATATTGACTACAACATCGGTCTTTGTCACTCCTACTACTAAACCTTTGATCAATTCTCCATCCGTGATGGTTACGAAAGTATTCTCGTATACTTTGTCGTATTTTTCTTTCTCTTCTTTGTTGTAAGCAGCAACGTTTCTTTTGTCGATGCTCCAGTCAAAGTCGTCGTGAGCGCTGGGCGCTTGCTCAGCTTGTTTTTGTACAGGTCCATTTGTTGTCGCTGTAGTCTCTGCCGTGGCAGTCGACTCCTGTGCATCAGCGTTTGTGCCAGCCTGTCCGGCGGGCAGGTTAATAATATTGTTTTCAGCCATAAAAGTTAAAATCCCGATGGTTTTATTTCGGGGCTGCAAAGATAAGAAATTTTATTAAGCGAAGCTAAGAAGTGGCCTTTTCAGGAATTTTCCGGTCGCCCTATAATAGGCTGATTTATTGTTATTTATAGAGTTGTCATCGGAGGAGAAAAAGCCGTAAACGTGGCGGTTAAAGATGTTGGCGACATTGAAGTCGCTCAGGATATCGTACGTGTCGTTGTACATGGTATCCGGTTCTGTGTCTATCAGGTCGAACGCGCGTTGCCTGTTACATAAACGCGTTGGGTGATTGCCGGTATATTCATTGAATGAAGAAAATGGCCAGTCTTCGATTCTCTGTACCAATCCTGCTTTAATCGGATTTTGATGTATATAGTGAAAGGCGGTAGTGGCATATTGCTCTTCGGAGACATTTTTACCGCGGGTCTTTTGTTGAAAGCGGCTGCCGGTGAAGTCCATATGCAGATTAACCGCTTTGGTATACATGCTGAGAAGTTGTTTGATGCCCTGTGAAAATCTTTGTCTTGGGAAGCTGTCGTCTTCAATCATCATTATTGAGCGGGCGTTAGCCTGGATAAGGAAATGAAAATGGTTAGGCATGAGGCACCACGCGAGCATTTCGCAATAGGGCAAAATATTCTTTTTCATTAGTTTAATGAAATGTTCGTAGTGGTCGTCATAGAAGTAGACCTGTTGGCGGTTATTCCCGCGGTTATAGATGTGATAGATATCGTTTTCAATGAGTTTCATAAGAAGGTTTTAGATGCAAAATAGGCTGGAAGGAAGGGGAAGCAATGGGAGATTAACGGCGGAATTTAGAGAATTTGACAAATTCTTTCACGTGTCCTACACCTAGGTGTAGGACACGTGGAGGGACACGTCTCGCGCCTGCAGCCCAATCGCCTTCGCAGCGATAAAACCACTCGTCCAGGCGTGCTGAAAATTATAGCCACCCGTAATCCCGTCCACGTCCAAAATCTCGCCGGCAAAATATAAACCCGGCGCCTTCTTACTCCCCATCGTTTGCACATCAACTTCACTCAACTTTATCCCTCCTGAAGTAACAAACTCTTCCTTAAACGTTGTCTTTCCACTCACCTTTAATTCCTGCGCACAAATATTTTTGATCAACTTATTCCTGGCAGAACCGCCGAGGTCCGCCCAGCGCGTAGTTTCGGCTATGCCTGACTGTTGCAATGCGTATTCCCAGAATCTCTGCGGCAATCCAAAAGGATTCCTGGCCGACATTTTCACCGGGGCCAGCTCAAACCTCAGTTCGTCCATTTTTTCGCGGAGGGAATTTTCGTTGTCAGTGGGAAGCCAGTTCAATATCACTGCAAAGCGATAGCCCGTTCCTGTTTCATCAGAAGCATTGGCCAACTCCCTCGCGCCCCATGCAGAAAGCTTCAAAATGGCAGGCCCGCTCAAGCCCCAATGCGTGATCAATACCGGCGCACGCTGCAACAATTTCTTTCCTGCAATCCTGACCTGCACATCAGGAATGCTTACGCCCATCAATTTCGTAATGGGATTGTCCGGCATGTTGAATGTAAATAAAGAAGGCAGCGGCTCTTCGATACTGTGACCCAAGCAGCGCAGCCAGTCAAACATGGCAGACTTAGGATATCCGCCGCAAGCGACAACAACAAAATCGGAGCTGAGTTTTTCTCCATTCGAACATTCAACGTTCCATCGCGAATTGTCGCGATTGATTTCGACGATCTCGCGATTGTACAGAATTTCGACGCCGTAACTATTCGCCTCACGCATGAGGCAGTCGATGATAGTTTGAGAAGAATTGCTGACTGGGAACATCCTCCCATCCGGTTCGGTATGCAGCTTCACCCCACGCTGCTCAAACCAGCTGACCGTGTCCGTTGTAAAAAACTGGTGAAATGTTTTCTTGACAAATGAAGTGCCACGGGGATAGGCAGCCGCCATCTCCGGAATAGAAAAACAGGCGTGCGTAACATTGCATCTACCGCCGCCGCTCACCCGAACTTTGCGCAGGGGCCTGTCTGTTTTCTCCAAAATCCTTACCTGCAGACCCGGACGCATCCTGGCAGCGTTGACGGCAGTAAAAAATCCTGCAGCGCCCGCACCGATCACGATCAGTGTTTCCGGCATATCAATAGAATTTTGCTGAGACCTGTCCGAAGTGAGATTCAAAATTAAGATGCAGAGAAAAGAAAGGCATTTGATTTCTCCGCCTTTTCAATAATGGAATAATCTGAAAGAATATCGGCTTTATTCTTCTGCACACAGACATTGTGCTCGAAATGTACGGAAGCCTTGTGGTCAGCTGTTCTCACAGTCCATCCATCATCTTCCGTAAAGATCTCTCTCTTGCCGAGATTGATCATAGGTTCGATCGCCAGCGTCAGTCCTTCCTTCATTTTCGCACCGGTTCCGCGTTTGCCATAGTTGGGTACCTGCGGATCTTCATGAAGGCTCTTTCCCAACCCGTGCCCTACCAATTCTCTCACAACGCCATATCCATGTTTTTTTTCCGTGAGTTCCTGGATGGCATTGGAGATATCTCCCACCCTGTTCCCTGCAACAGCCTTTTCGATGCCTTTGTACAGGGATTCCTTGGTTATCGAAATGAGCTGACTGATTTCCTTCCCCGGATCGCCGATGGCAAACGTGTAGGCATGATCGCCATGAAAACCATTTTTGTAAACGCCGATGTCGATAGAAACGATGTCGCCTTCTTTCAATTCATCCCCATTCGGAAATCCGTGCACGACCACATCATTTACAGAGATGCATGAATTGAAAGGATAGCCACGATAATTGAGGAAAGAAGGCGTTGCTCCATGGTCCCTGATATACTGACCAATGAATTTATCAAGGTAAATCGTGGTAATTCCAGGCTTAAGCATCTTTGCCGTTTCTGCCAGCGTTCCGCTTACGAGCAGGCAACTCTGCCGCATCAATTCGATTTCAGCCTTCGTTTTGTAAAAAATCATCCCTTAATTTCTAAAACAATTTGAGGTTAAGAACTGCCGGGAAAATGCATATTCCCGACTTCACTTAACCTCAAACAATATTTTTACGATTTAGATCGCAGCAGTGGTCACCGACTGACGCCCCTGGATCCTTCCACTCTTCATCAAACCATCATACTGGCGCATGAGCAACTGCGTTTCGATCTGTTGCAAAGTATCGAGAATAACACCGACCATGATGAGCAACGAGGTTCCGCCGTAGAAAGATGCAAAACCCTGTGTAACTCCGGCTCTCTGCGCGAAACCGGGAAGGATACCAACCAACGCGAGGAGGATTGCTCCGGGCAATGTGATCTTATCCATCACCGCTCCGATGAAATCCGCAGTAGGCTGTCCAGGTTTTACACCAGGAATGAAACCATTGTTTCTCTTCAGATCATCAGCTATCTGCTTCGGATTAAAAATGAGCGCCGTATACAGGAAGGTAAATGCTACCACGATCACCGCGTAGATAATCATGTGGAGGTAATCGCGCGGATCGGAAAATATCCTTGAGATCCCTTCTTTATTTTCAAAGCTTGTATAAGAAATCAGTGTGGGCAGGAACATAATTGCCTGTGCAAAGATGATCGGCATAACACCGGCGCTGTTCACCTTCAAAGGAAGGAACTGGCGCGCGCCGCCGAATTGCTTATTCCCTACTATTTGCTTGGCATAATTGACCGGCACTTTTCTTACCCCCTGGATCAGAATAATAAGTCCGAGGATGATGCCGATCAGGATTGCAATTTCAATAACGAAAATCAGGATGCCACCGCTTCCGATCGTGCTCTTGGCCTGCCATTCGTGCAATGCCGCGTTAGGAAGACGTCCGAGGATACCCACCATGATGATAAGGGAAGTACCGTTGCCCAACCCCTTATCAGTAATCTTTTCACCCAGCCACATTACGAACAGCGTTCCTGCTGTAAGTATGATTGGAGTCGTGAGCCAGAAATATCCGCTGAAAGAATCGAGAATTGCATCCTTACCCATTTGTCTCAGGTAGGAAACGTAGGCGTAAGCCTGCGCGAAAGTAACCAGTACGGTAAGATATCTTGTCCACTGATTGATCTTCTTGCGTCCGCTCTCTCCTTCCTTCTGTACTTTCTGCATCTGTGGAACAAGGATGGTCATCAGCTGCATGAAGATAGATGCGGAGATATACGGCATAATACCCAGTGCCAACACTGAAGCCTGTGAAAATGCACCTCCTGAAAACGCGTCGATCAGGCCTAAAGCGCCTGTTTTCGCACCGGCGAGGCTGCTCAACTTATTTGGATCGATACCGGGTAATACTATATGCGTTCCGAAGCGATAGACAAGAATAAGCGACAAGGTCACAATGATCTTGCTCTTGAGTTCTTCAATGCTCCAGATGTTCTTGAGTGTCTGAATAAACTTCTTCACTGATTGTCGTGATTTTTTTGAGGAGCCGTGATGGCCGAATAGCCAACCATCGCCTTATGCAATTTACGCAAAATTATTTCACAATCTCGATTGTGCCGCCCGCCTCTTCGATGGCCTGTTTGGCCTTATCGCTCACGGCGTTCACCCTGAAAGGAAGTTTGCTTTTCAATTCACCTTTTCCAAGGACCTTGACGAGGTCAGTCCTGGAGATTAGCCCGATTTCCCGAAGGCTTTCAAAAGAAAACTCTTTAATGCCATATTTCTCGATCAGTTGGTCGAGTTGACCCAGGTTGAAAACTTTGTAAGAAACACGATGCACGTTGTTGAAACCACGCTTCGGTAACCTGCGCTGAATTGGCATCTGACCACCTTCATGCGCCATCTTTCTCTGGTAACCTGCACGGCTCTGGCCACCTTTATTACCCTTGGTAGAAGTGCCTCCCTTGCCGGAAGCTTCCCCGCGGCCCAACCGCTTTTGCTTGTGCGTAGCGCCTTCTGCTGACTTGATCGTATGTAATTTCATTGTATCAGTATTGATAGGGAATTCATTTCGGGACGGCCCAAATCATTCCCGGTTTATGCTTAAGCGTTTACTTCTTCTACTGTCACCAGGTGTTGAACAGTACGAACCATACCCAACACCTGCGGCGTAGCTTCAAATTCCTTTGGTCTGTGCAATTTTTTTATTCCCAGGGCCTTCAGGGTCAGTTTCTGACGCTCGGGCCTGTCAATTGCGCTCTTTACCTGGGTAACTTTAATCTTCTTCATGTAATAAAAATTTGCCGATTATATAGCTGAATGCATCTGCGAAAAACAGCAGGGCATTAACCGTGAAATACTTTTTTCAGAGAAAGGTGACGCGTCTTAGCCACGTGAATGGGTTCTCTGAGCATTGCAAGCGCTCTGAAGGTTGCCTTTACCACGTTATGCGGGTTGGCAGATCCGAGCGACTTGGCCAAAACGTCGGTAACGCCGGCGCTTTCCAAAACCGCACGCATGCTTCCTCCTGCGATCACGCCAGTACCGTGTGCGGCTGGTTTGATCAGCACTTTTGCAGCGCCTTCCTTGGCAAGCTGGTCGTGAGGAATTGTGCCATGCATCACCGGAACCTTGATCAGGTTCTTCTTTGCATCTTCGATGCCTTTGGTGATCGCTTCCTGCACCTCTTTTGCTTTACCAAGGCCATGACCGACAACACCGGCTTCATTTCCCACCACAACAAGTGCAGAGAAGCTGAACGCCCTTCCACCCTTTGTTGTTTTCACTACACGGTTGATCGCAACTACCTTTTCTTTCAATTCGAGGTCGCCTGCTTTAACTCTGTTTAAAATTACTTTTGACATAATTTATTTCGGTTTGGGGTGCCGTCCTTTTTTTCAGCTTCTCAAACAACACCCGTGTATTATACGATTTCTACTAAATCTTTTTCTATCAGAATTTCAGTCCGGCTTCCCTTGCTCCATCAGCGAGCGCCTTAACGCGACCATGATAGAGATTTCCACCCCGGTCAAAAACGCAGGTTTCGATTCCAAGGCTGGTAGCTTTACGAGCGATGGCATTTCCCACCAGTTTGCTTTTGTCAATTTTCGTTCCTTTTTGCGCAAGAATATCTTTATCGCGGGAAGAAGCAGACGCCAGCGTTTTACCGTCGCCATCATCAATTAACTGCGCATAGATATCACTGTTACTTCTGAAAACAGACAAGCGGGGTTTTTTATCCGCACCGACGATCTTCTTGCGAATGCGAAACCGGATCTTGTTCTTCTTGTTAATCTTTTCCATCTTTTTTGTTTTACATCCTGGTTCAGCCAGGATCTTATTCAGAATTCCTTTACAGGAACCTCTTAGTTATTTTAATTATTTACCGGCAGCCTTACCAGCTTTCTTACGAACCACTTCACCCACATAACGAACACCTTTTCCTTTGTAAGGCTCGGGCTTTCTCAATCCACGGATCTTCGCAGCCACCTGGCCGATCAATTGCTTGTCGGTGCCTTCGAGCGTGATCTTCGGGTTCTCTCCTTTTTCCTGTGCAGTGGCCACTTTCAATTCTTTTGGAATTTCAAAGATGATATTGTGCGAATATCCCAATGCGAGGTCAAGCAGGTTGCCCTGGCTGGATGCTTTGAAACCGACACCGATCAATTCCAGTTGCTTCTTATATCCTTCGGTCACGCCCTTCACCATATTGGCGAGCAATGAACGATACAGACCGTGCAATGCGCGATGGCGGATCTGGTCGGTGGGTCTTGAAAATTCAACGCTGCCATCCTTTATTTCCACTTTGATATCACGATCTACGGCCTGTTTCAATTCGCCTTTAGCACCTTTTACGGTGATAATATTCTCATTGCTCACCGTAACGGTAACACCACCCGGGATCTGAACTGGCTTTTTTCCTATACGAGACATAAAATCAGTTTGTGTTTGTTATTTATACATTCCTGCCGGCCGGTCAGCCTCATAGGAAGGGGCTTAATGTACCGGAAGGATTTTCTTTGAACAATAATTATTAATACACGTAGCACAATACTTCGCCGCCGACATTCTGGGCCTTTGCTTCTTTATCGGTCATCACGCCTTTTGAAGTGCTGATGATCGCGATGCCAAGACCATTCTTTACACGTTTAAACTGAACCGGGCTTGCATACTGACGTAAACCCGGACGGCTGATGCGTTCCAGCGTTTTGATCGCCGGTTCTTTCGTCTGCGGATCGTATTTCAGCGCGATCTTAATAACACCTTGTTTGTTGTCGTCTTCAAACTTGTATTTTAAGATATAGCCTTTGTCATAGAGAATTTCTGTCATTCTCTTCTTCAGGTTCGAAGCAGGAATTTCGACTATACGATGATTCGCCATTTGTGCATTGCGGATTCTTGTAAGGAAATCTGCTATCGGATCTGTTGTAACCATATAATATTAATTAAATCAGTTCTTTAATTTTTCTTGAACGCAATTTGCCGTTCTGAGGAACGCCAAATTTTTACCAACTCGCCTTCCGTACTCCCGGAATTTTTCCCTGCAGCGCCATGTCGCGGAACACATTCCTGGAAACTCCGAAATAACGGATATATCCCCTGGGTCTTCCGGTGAGCTGGCAACGATTTTTCAAACGAACGGGAGATGCATTCCTGGGAAGCAGGTCCAGTCCTTTGAAATCCCCTGCAGCCTTCAGCGCAGCACGCTTTTCAGCATATCTTGCTACGAGGGCTTGTCTTTTTCTTTGTCTGGCTTTTACTGATTCTTTGGCCATGTTCTGTTTTTATTTTTTCGGTCCGTCCAATCCTGGCCGGCCGGTTATTTAGTCTTTTTTAGCGTTTTTGAACGGCATACCTAATTCTTTCAGCAATTCATACGCTTCTTCGTTGGTATTTGCTGAGGTCACGAAGGTGATATCCATACCGGTAATCTTATTCACTTTGTCGATATCAACTTCCGGGAAGATGATCTGCTCAGTGACTCCCATCGTATAGTTGCCTCGGCCGTCGAATGACTTATCGTTCACTCCCCTGAAATCACGAACGCGGGGGAGCGCTGCCGAGATCAGGCGGTCGAGGAATTCATACATTTTTTCGCCACGGAGTGTTACTCTCGCGCCGATGGGAAGTCCTTTACGCAACTTAAAATTTGAAATGTCTTTTTTGGACACAGTGGAAACTGCCTTTTGTCCTGCGATCAGGGTCAGTTCGTCAACAGAAATGTCTACAAGTTTCTTGTCGGTTACAGCTCCGCTGATACCACGGTTCAGGCAGATTTTCTGCAATTTGGGCGCCTGCATAATGCTTTTGTAGCTGAATTTTTTCATCAGCGCAGGAACCACTTCATTTTTGTACTTGTCTGCCAGACGCGGCGAATATTTTGCAGTGCTCATAAAATTTATTTAATAATCTCTCCGGATTTTTTTGAAATGCGAACCAATTTTCCATTCTCACGGCTGCGTTTTATTTTGGTAGCTTCACCTTCCTTCGCATCCCACAGCTGTACGTTGGAGATATGAATGGAAGCTTCGATCTTCACGATGCCGCCCTTTGTATTTTTCGCAGAAGGCTTTGTATGTTTTGATACGATGTTTACTCCTTCTACCAGAACCCTTGCTTCATCAGGAAATACTTCGAGTACTTTGCGCGGTTTTTTCGGATCCTTATCGTTACCGGCAATGACGACGACATTATCGCCTTTCTTAATGTTGAACTTGGGTTTAAATCTGTTGCTCATTTTTTTTAACTTAAGGCGTCCTGCTATTCGCGGACGCAATTTTATAAATCATCGCGGCATTAACTCCTGCCGCGCAACTTTCAAATTAAAGCACTTCGGGCGCCAGGGAAATGATCTTCATGTATCCCTTATCGCGGAGTTCCCTTGCCACGGGTCCGAAAATACGCGTACCCCTGGGCTCATCTGACGGATTCAGCAGCACTACTGCGTTATCGTCGAAACGGATATAAGAACCATCCTTGCGGCGCAATTTGTTTTTCGTGCGAACGATAACTGCCTTGGTGACGGTACCTTTTTTGATGCCGCCTGCGGGTAAGGCGTCCTTTACAGTGACTACGATCTTGTCGCCAATTTTCGCATAGTCCTGACCGCTATTGCCCAACACACGGATGCACAGTACCTCTTTGGCTCCGCTATTATCAGCTACGTTTAATCTGCTTTCCTGCTGAATCATTTTATTTAGGTTTTAGTAGATGGCTGCGTTCACAGTCATCCATATTCTAATTGCTCTGATCATTACCTTACGCCGGTGCGCAGGTGCTTATTTGGCTTTTTCCACGATTTCCACCAGGCGCCAGCGTTTAGTCTTGCTCAGCGGGCGGCTTTCCATGATCTTCACTACATCGCCGACACTGCACTCATTCTTTTCGTCGTGGGCATGGAACCTGGTTGTTTTCTTTAAGAACTTTCCATAAATGGGGTGCTTAACCTTGCGTTCTACAGCCACCGTGATGGTCTTGTCCATCTTGTTGCTGCTTACGACCCCGGTTCTTGTTTTCCTTAAATTTCTTTCAGCCATATTATTGATTTGAAAATTGGAAATCAGCGTCCTCCCTGTCTTCATTCCTCACTGCTTCCTTCCAGATTAATTTTTTCTTTTGTTCAATTCAGTTTTCAGGCGCGCGAATGCTCATCGGGTTTTCCAAAGGTGAAATTGCGTGTGCAAATTCCAGCTTCTTCAGGCGCAATTCGTCTTCTTTGATGCGGGCTTTCAGGTCCACCTCGCTGAGATCCCTAAGACCTTTTACGAATTCAATTTTCTTTGACATCTTATTACTGTTTAGATATGCTCTGATTATATAGCCGCGACATCGTGCCTGGCAACAAATTTTGTTTTGATGGGAAGCTTTTGTGCTGCCAGCAGCAGGGCTTCTTTCGCCACCTGTTCGGTAACACCATCGGCTTCAAAAAGAATACGGCCCGGTTCAACTACTGCAGCCCAATATTCCGGGTTACCCTTACCCTTACCCATTCTCACTTCGAGTGGTTTTTTGGTGATTGGCTTGTCAGGGAATACGCGGATCCACACATTTCCTTCGCGCTTCATATGGCGGGTTAAAGCCTGACGGGCAGCTTCCAGCTGGCGATTGGTCAGCCAGATCGCTTCGAGCGCCTTGAGGCCGTAAGAACCGAAAGCCACCATATTTCCTCGTTTGGCCACCTCACGTATACGACCTTTTTGTGCCTTTCTATGTTTCGATCTCTTAGGTTGTAACATCGTATTAAGTTTGTAAAATTCTTTTTATCCTTTGCTAAAGCCAGCTTGCGCTTAATTCCTTCTGTCTCTTCTGTCGCCTGACGATCTTCTGTCTCCGCCGCCTCTCCTGTCTCCACCTCCACGACGATCAGAACCTCTTCTGTCATCGCGATGGAAATCTTCTCTTCTTTCCCTGCGATCACTTACGTCGCTCTTGCCTCCGACGAAATTCGGATTCAGGTCGCGCTTGGTCAGCACTTCGCCTTTACAGATCCACACCTTTACGCCGATCTTTCCATATACCGTTAATGCATAAACGCTGGCATAATCAATATCCATACGGAGCGTGTGCAAAGGCGTTCTTCCCTGCTTGATTTCTTCCGTACGTGCGATTTCCGCACCGCCCAAACGGCCGGCCACTTTCACTTTAATTCCTTCTGCACCCATACGCAAAGCCGAAGCAATGGCCATTTTAATGGCACGCTTGTAGTTGATACGGTTCTCGATCTGGCGGGCGATCGTATCTGCCACAATATTTGCATCCAGCTCAGGACGTCTGATCTCCAGGATATTGATCTGGACATCATCCTTGCCGGTCAGTTTTTTCAACTCTTCCTTGATGCGGTCCACTTCTCCTCCACCCTTACCGATAATGATACCGGGCTTGGAGGTGTGGATCGTTACGATCAGCTTATTCAACGTACGTTCAATAACGATCTTGGCGATGCCGCCCTTGTTGATGCGGGCATTCAGGTAAGTACGGATCTTATTGTCTTCAATAAGTTTTGTAGCATAATCTTTCTTGCTTCCGTACCAGTTGGATTCCCATCCGCGGATGATTCCCAACCTTGCACCAATAGGATTTGTTTTTTGACCCATATTATGGTTTAATAATTTTTATCAATTTGTTTTTGAATCTACAATGATCGTCACGTGATTACTGCGTTTGCGGACGCGGTAACCGCGGCCTTGCGGCGCAGGGCGCATACGTTTTAATACTCTTGCACCATCGACAAAAATTGTCTTCACTACCAGGCTCGCATCAGCTGCACTCTTCCCTTCGTTCTTCAGTTCCCAATTCTTCACGGCTGACCAAAGCAGCTTATGCAAAGGCGTGGATGAATGTTGCGGATGATGTTCCAGCAACGCCAACGCTTTTTCTACATGCAAACCACGAATTTCATCTGCCAGCAAACGCATTTTGCGGGGCGATGTCGGGTAATTTCTCAATTTTGCTACT
>Ga0206955_1071_pt1 | contig 27218 bp, 25 predicted proteins | sample Alteio_BWOrgHeat_34_FD_153247 | JGI IMG/M metagenome (GOLD analysis project Ga0206955, IMG submission 153247) | Enriched cells from forest soil in Barre Woods Harvard Forest LTER site, Petersham, Massachusetts, United States -... | ecosystem: Environmental > Terrestrial > Soil > Temperate forest >...
TAAGAGATTTTGCAACGAAGTAAATTGGTTTTGTGTAAAAGGCGGAACCAATCCATTTTGAAAGCATATTTGAATTAGTTTTTTTGCGGTGTCAGTTTGATTAAAAGCCCACCCCTTTGCTGTGCAAATAGTCTTCATTGAACTTTCGAAGGCTTTTAAACATTCTGTTAAACATTCTTTATTTCTCCCATTTCGGTAATGTTCATGAGCCTTTAAATATTCTTCATTGGCTCCAGTAAATAGCGGTTTGTTTAATAGATTAATGGTTGGTTTAGTAATCTCAGAGTGCATAAATGTCGAATCAACTCGAATCATTTCACCTTCAAATTGAAATCCAAAACCATGTTGTTTGAACCTGTAGTTTAGTTCGACGATTGCATCATCCGGCTCTTGTTGAATCGAGAAATATTGTTGGTAATAGGGTATGTTTTCACCAATTATATTTTTTATATATCTAAATGATAACTCTATTATGTCAATAACGTGATCTATATCATTTGTATTCAAAAAATGATTAATTACGCATTCTTCATCACTTTCATTACTATATTCATTTGTTGCTAATGTAAAAACACCGTATTCTCTACAAAGTACTTTATGGATAAATTCATATGGCGAAAATTCTTTATGTATTGAGTAAGAATTATCATATCTATCTTTTCCGATACTAGCTCTTATGATTTGTACAATTTGCACTCTTAATGGCATTGGTACTTGGTCATAAAAATACACATCTGTCACTTCTCCGCGTAATTGTTTCTGTCGTGTGGAAAACAAGTCAATTATTGCCATATAACCTTTTTATTTATTCAAATATAATGGAAATGGACAAACTATCTTTAAGAAGCTTTGTGCATTGTTGTAAAACGCCCCAATACCTTTTTTAAATCCGAAATCGAAATTCCGCAATCCGAAATTATTCCAAATTAACATTTCAGCATGTTAATTGAATCAAAAGTATCATTACACATCAACAAAATAAACCTAAATTTACAGCAACCATTTAAATTAAACCGATGAGTTCACGAAGAGATTTTTTGCAAAAATCGGCCATTGTTGCCGGGGGAACGCTGCTGGCGTCAACTTTTAATAACCAGGCCTTCGCTATATTTAAAAACCGCATTATGCCAAGCGACCAGCTGAATATCGGCGCCATCGGCATTAACGGCATGGGCTGGGCCGATGTTACCGCCGCTTTAAAAGTGCCGGGGGTAAACCTTATAGCCATTTGCGATGTGGATAAGAATGTGATGGATAAGCGAATGGCCGACCTGGCAAAAATGAATTACGATACCTCAAAAATACGGCGGTATGATGATTACCAGGCATTGCTGGATCAGAAAGATATTGATGCGGTTGTAATCGGCACGCCCGACCACTGGCACGCCATGATCATGATGCATGCGGTCGAAGCAGGTAAAGATGTGTATGTTGAAAAACCGGTGGGTAATTCAATTGGCGAGTGCAGGGCTATGGTTGCCGCGCAGCAAAAATACAACAAGGTGGTACAAGCAGGCCAATGGCAGCGCAGCCAACAGCATTTTAAAGATGCGGTTGACTTTGTGCAAAGCGGGCAGTTGGGTAATATCCGTACGGTAAAGGTTTGGTGTTACCAGGGCTGGATGAAACCGGGGCCGGTGGTGGCGGATAGTGCGCCGCCTGTAGGTGTTAACTATGCAGGCTGGCTTGGCCCGGCTAAAACAGTTCCTTTTAACTCAAGCCGGTTTCATTTTAATTTTCGCTGGTTTTGGGACTATGCAGGCGGCCTGATGACCGATTGGGGCGTTCACTTACTGGATTATGGCTTACTGGGGATGAATTCGCCCGTACCTAAATCTGTTTCGGCCCTGGGCGGGCGGTTTGCTTACCCCGAATTGTATGAAGAAACACCTGATACCTTAACTACGCTTTATGAATTTGAGGGCTTCAATATGGTTTGGGACTCGGCGATGGGGATTGATAATGGTTCGTACAACCGTGATCACGGGATTGCCTATATCGGCAACAACGGCACGCTGATATTAAACCGCGGCGGATGGGAAGTTATTGAAGAAAGACAAAGCAAAAACAAAGTTGCAAAACCATTTGTGGCCTCGTCAGACAATGGTTTGGATAAGCATTGGGAAAACTTTGTAAGTGTGGTAAAGTCGCGCAAAATGGATGATTTACATTGCCCCATCCAGGCTGGCGCCCATGTGGCTACCGTAGCACAAATGGGTAATATCGCCTATCGCACCGGTAAAAAGCTGGAATGGAACGACACTGCGCATGAATTTACAGATAAAGCAGTTAATAAGGAATACCTGATGAAAGAATATCATAACGGGTATAAACTGCCGCGTGTTTAATTTCGGATGTTCGATTTCGGATTTCGGATTTTAGAAATAAAGCAATCGGTATCTACGCTCCGTGTATTTTGCGACTTCTCTGCGATCTGGGGTTAAATATCAAATTAGTTTCGAAAGATAATTATTATATAAAGGCTTTAAAGCGATTTCATCAACCATTCTTCATCGCCCGCATCATATCGTTGTAGCGCCACTTACGCAGCATGGCATTTACAGTATTTACAATGCGCCTGGCGCGGGTTTCATTGGTTTTGGCCTCGTTTATCCATTTGATAAAATAATCGCGGTGCGATTTTGGCAGGCTGTTAAAAAAATCCAGCGCTTCGGGTTCAAAATCAAAGCATTCCTGCAAGTCATCGGGTACTTCAATCTTATATTCGGTATCTTCTTCTATCACTACGCGCAGCATAGCGCCTGCGTTTTTATGGAGTCGTTTCCTTACATCAGCCTTTAAAGCCATAATAAAATTACCTCCGCCCATAGGCATCAATGCCATCCCGTTAACGGCACAGCTATCCAGCATACCCCGCACCCTGAAAGATGTTTTGGTGCCGGGTTTCAACTGCTGCGCAATATCAGCGGGGATCTCGATATAGGTCCAGCCGGTTTTTTCGCCCTGTTCCGCAAATTGCAGCATGATGGTGGTAAAGTCGATCATTTTTTTAGTCTTATGTCGAAAAAAAAGAAAAACTCATAGCCGTGTTCCTCTTTTGTTAAAAAACTGTTAAATATAGCATTAAAGCCACTTTTATTGTAACTAATCAATTAGTACTTGTGTCTTATAGGTATAAAATTAACACAACAATTTAAATTTTAATATTATGAAAACTTTAAAAACAATGATGCTTGGCTTAGCCATGCTGGCCCTTTGCGGCGCCGTTAAAGCTACCACCATAGAAGATGGTAAACTAACCGAAAATTACGCCATCAACACTTATATTGATGCAATGACCCGTGGCAAACTCAATGGCCTGAACGATGTTTTGGATAAGTCGGCAACATTTAATATGGTGCGGGGCAAACAGGTGCTCAGTTTCGACAAAAAACAAATGGTCGACTATTTTCAAACCAACAAAAATATCGAACAGGAATGTACCACCAGCACTTCGGTGGTTGAAAGCAATGCCGGCCTTGCTATTGTTAAAGTAGATATGAAATTCGAAAATTTCACCAGGAGCAATTACGTTACCATTGTGCACACCGGTAACGGCTGGAAGATCACTAATGTTTATAGTGTATTTGTGGGTTAGAGATGGGTGGTTGGAAAGTTGTAATGTTGAAAGGTTGTAATGTTGGCGCTTGCCTGTTTACAACCTTTCAACTAATCTCTAATCTCCAATCACTAATCACTTAACATACGGCTCCAGTATTTGCTGCCAGCGGTCGTATCCCTTGCTGTTCAGGTGCAGGTAATCAGCACGAAAAAGGGATGAATCAGGCATTGAGGTATTCGTTTTGAGCAATATGGTGTTCAGGTCGATAAAAACGCAGTTGGGTTTGTTGGCGAGATAGTTTTTTATCAGGTCATTTGCTACTGCCACTTCTTTAAAATATCTGGCGCGGCTCGGGCTCATTTTTACCGACATATAGTAAACCGTTGCATCCGGCAACTGCTTGTTTATCATCTCAAAAAGTTTTTGAAACTCATCAAATACAAATTGGCCGCTTTTACCTCCTGCAATATCATTTTCGCCGTCATAAATAAAAATTTTACGGGGATGATAGGGGAATAATATGTAAGGCGTATAATAATCAACCAATTGCCAAAGTTCACTACCACCTACACCGCGTCTGATGATCGGCGCATTAGGAAAACGCTTTTCTAAATCATCCCAAAGCCGAATGGAAGAACTGCCTATAAATAAGATACCATTTTTTGCAGGGAAGCTGATGCTGTCCTGGTGTTTAAAGGCCTGAATCTCGTTGGCAAACGGAAAACCTGTTTGCGCCCGTACCCTTTCACCGGCGGAAAATGCCAGGAATAGCAATAATAGAATTTTGATTCTCATGATATTAATCTCTTCTCAAAAAACAAAAACGGCAGGAAGGTTTCAACGCCTTTCATTACCCAAACCGGGCCCTTGGCGCAAAATAGTATAATTTCTATCGGGTCGCCTTGTTTTTTTTCATATTCAGCCAAAACCTGCAGGCAGGAGCCGCAGGAAGCTACTGGTTGTAAAATTTCAAATTCATCTGTATGGGCGGTTACCGCCATGGCAATGATAGGATCATCAGGATGATTGGCGCCCCAGTTAAACAACGCCACCCGCTCGGCACACAAGCCCGACGGGTAGGCCACATTTTCCTGGTTGCTACCATGCAATATTGTTCCGCTCTGCAAAAGTAACGCTGCCCCTACCCTGAATTTTGAATAGGGCGAATGTGAGTTTTCCAAGGCTTTTACCGCTTCAAGGCAAAGGTTATAGGCGGGTTTATCAAGATCATTAATGGAGTTATACTCTTTGAAGTTTATTTTTATTTCGTGGTTAGTCATTTCTCAGCCCCTTTAAAAAATAAGGGGATACAAGATACTGATTATTTTTTGTCTGAACTATGATTTTTCACTCATTGTTAGTTTTCAATGGTGTTCAAGAGAGCTACGCCGTTTTTAAGATTAAAGGATTGCCATGATTTCAGTAATTTATTTGGCATTCAATACGATCAATAACATCCAAAAAATCACGCAAATCCGCCAAATCCCGGTTCAGTCATACTCAGACCGCTACCGGCAAAGCCACACTTTCAACCTCCTCGGCTACCAGCGGGTTAATGCTTTCATCATCTTTCTCCACCCTAAGGTTGCCGACGATATGTTGCTGGCGCGACGGGGTGTTTTTACCCATATAGTATTCCAGCAGGCCTTTAATGTTGGCATCTTTAAGGATCACCGGGTCGAGGCGGATATCCTTGCCTATAAATAAACCAAACTCATCGGGTGATATTTCGCCCAATCCTTTAAAGCGGGTGATCTCGGGCTTTACACCTAATTTGGCTATCGCGTTACGTCTTTCTTCGTCGCTATAGCAATAAATGGTTTCCTTTTTATTGCGGACACGGAAAAGCGGGGTTTGCAAAATGAAAACATGCCCTGCCTTTACTAAATCCGGGAAAAACTGCAGGAAAAATGTCATCAGCAGCAGCCGGATGTGCATTCCGTCCACATCAGCATCAGTAGCTATCACTATGTTGTTGTAGCGCAGATCATCCAAACCATCTTCAATATTCAGGGCATGCTGCAGCAAGTTAAATTCCTCGTTCTCATAAACCACTTTTTTGGTCAGCCCGTAACAGTTCAACGGCTTACCTTTCAAACTAAATACCGCCTGGCACATCACATCACGCGATTTGGTGATAGACCCGCTGGCCGAGTCACCTTCGGTAATGAATAACGTGGTATCCTGTTTCCGTTCGTGTGTATCGTCAAAATGCACTTTGCAATCGCGCAGCTTGCGGTTATGGAGCGAAGCTTTTTTGGCCCGTTCGTTGGCTAGTTTTTTGATCCCGGCAATGTCTTTACGCTCCCTTTCAGATTGCAAGATCCTTTTTAATAATGCATCGGCAACGGCAGTGTTTTTATGAAGATAGTTATCCAGTTCCTTCTTCATAAAATCATTGATGAAGCCACGTACTGAAGGCCCATCCTGCCCGATATTTTGCGAACCCAATTTGGTTTTCGTTTGTGATTCGAAAACCGGTTCCTGAACTTTTATCGCGACAGCCGCCACAATAGAGGCCCTCACGTCCGAAGCATCAAACTCTTTTTTATAAAACTCGCGGATGGTTTTTACCACCGCTTCGCGGAAGGCTGCCTGGTGGGTACCGCCCTGTGTAGTATGCTGCCCGTTCACAAATGAGTAATATTCCTCGCCGTATTGCTGGCCATGGGTCATGGCAACTTCAATATCCTCACCTTTTAAGTGAATAATGGGATAACGCATCGAGTCGGCATCCGTATTTCGCGAAAGCAAATCATGCAAACCGCGTTCCGAAAAATATTTTGTACCGTTAAAGTTGATGGTAAGTCCTGAGTTAAGGAACACGTAGTTCCAGATCATATTCTCAACAAACTCCGGGATAAAGCGGTAATGCCTGAAAATGGTATCGTCAGGGAAGAAATTGATGGCGGTACCGTTGCGCTGGGTAGTTTCCTTTTCGGGTTCGTCCCTTATCAACTCACCTTTCTCAAATTCTGCTACTTTGGTTCGGCCATCGCGATAGGATTGCACGATAAACGAGTTAGAAAGCGCGTTTACCGCCTTGGTACCCACACCGTTCAAACCCACGGATTTTTGGAAAGCCTTGCTGTCGTACTTACCACCTGTATTGATTTTGGAAACGCAATCGATCACTTTCCCCAGGGGAATTCCGCGTCCGTAATCCCGAACAGTTACCTTATGATCGCTCATGGTAACCTCGATGGTTTTGCCGGCGCCCATCACAAACTCATCTATGGAGTTGTCGATGATCTCCTTCAGTAACACATAAACGCCGTCGTCATAAGCTGAGCCGTCGCCCAGTTTACCAATGTACATACCGGGACGTAAACGGATATGTTCTTTCCAGTCGAGCGACCGGATACTGTCATCACTATAATCTGCAGGTAAAGCCATGTTTTTTAGTCATTAGTCAGTGGTCATTAGTCATTGGTTGGGAATTGAACTTGTTATTTTTTGCTTTATCATTTTCAAAGAGTTTCCGCGACTTGAGTATCACTCCGCTCCTTCCAATGACAAATGACCAATGACTAATGACCATTATGGCAAAAATAGCACTTACACACAGAAGTTATTAATTCTATGTCTTAACTTTTCAACATTATGATTCAGGGCTTAAACCGGAGGCAGTTGGTAGCCCGATTTACATTTTTAAAAAACTCGGGGCCTTTTACATTGGTGAAGCAAACGGCGATGATAGTGCCGGTATGATTTTTTTGAAGGGTGATGAGCAGCGCATATTTATAATGCTTGGTTTGCGGCAGATCAAGGAGCGTTAGCAGGTACGACTTTCCGGCATCGGCGTTGTTCCTGGCCAAAACGCTATGCGGGATGTTTCGCTCAAAGTATTTATCATCGCCGCAAAAACTGGCAGCGGCAGCTTTGCCGGCAGCTTTATAAATTGAGTCAGGGTTGGCAGCCTGCGGGTTATCTTTAAACCTGGCCCAATCTTCTTTTTCCGATTTTAACTGATACCATACCTCAAAATCCTGCCCGGGCAATTCAAGCGCAAAATCAAACGAGAAATCCTCATCATCAGGCGCCTGCACCTCTGCAAAACCTTTGGGCCACAAAAAAGTAACGTTGGTTTGCGTTGCCAAATGGTAAAAATTTGCTTTTTGTTCATTCGGCACCAGCTTTTTGATCATTGTTGCCGGGTTATGTCTTAGCTGGGCAAATGTAGGGGCAAATACAAGCAAGCATATTGCTGTAAATAATATTTGCTTAAATTGCCTCAAAATAGTTGCCATAATTTGCCTTTTTGTGCAGATTAATCAAATTAATCAGGGTTGCCAAGTTTAACAAAATTAAAATATTAATTTAGAAAGTTAACATTTACATAAATAAATGAGCATAAAACCAAAACTTAACCGCTTTGACCTGACGATGATCGTCATTAGTTTAGTAATTGGCATGGGTATTTTTGCCACACCAAGCGACGTGGCCAACAAAGCCGGGAACGTTTATATATTTTTTGGCGCCTGGATATTTGGTGGTTTGGTAAGTTTATGCGGGGCACTCACCTTTGCCGAAATCGGCGCCAGGTTCCCGGCAACGGGCGGCTTTTATAAAGTATTCAGCTATTGCTACCACCCCGCTGTGGCGTTTATGATCAACTGGGTGCTGGTGATCAGCAATGCGGCTTCGGTTGCTGCGGTGGCACTTATCGGGGCCGATTATATCAAGCCTTTTTTACTGCCTGCCAATATGCAAAACGACTTTGGCACCAAAATCATCACCATTACCTCCGTAGCGATATTATATGTCATTAACTTTCTCGGCATTAAAATGAGCGCCCGTACACAAAGCGTATTGATCATTTTTAAAATGAGCATGATCGTACTGATCTGTACCGCAGTATTTAAAAGCAGTTATGTTCCGGTAGAAACAGCGATTGTGCCTCACTCCGGGAGTATGATCACTGCTTTCGGGTTGAGCCTGGTGGCTGTATTTTTCACCTATGGCGGCTACCAGCAAACCATCAACTTTGGCGGGGATATTATTAATGCCAAAACCAATATACCCAAAGCGGTTACGTTTGGCATTATAACGGTTATTATTCTATATCTATCTATTAATTATGCTTATTTCCATATCCTCGGGATAGGCGGCCTGCAAAAAACCCCCGCTTTGGCGGCTAAAATGATCGGGGTGATATTTGGGGCAACCGGGTATAAGATCACATCCATCATGATATTTTTATCGGTACTGGCTTATGTGAATGTGAACGTGTTGGCTAACCCCCGCGTTTATTATGCCATGGCCGAGGATGGCATTTTGCCCCCTATATTTATGAAGGTAAACCCCAAAACACAGGTACAGGAGTTCGGGATGAGCTTTTTTATCGGGGCCATTATACTCATTCTTTTCTTTGTGGCAAAATTCAGCGAGATGCTGAAATATGTGATGTTTTTTGATACGATAGGCTTGTCAATGGCGGCGGTAGCTATTTTTCTGCTGCGGAAGAAAACAAAACACCTTGATGGCACGGGCATTTATACCATAAAATGGTTCCCGCTGGTACCTTTAATATTCATCATTTCGTACTGGTTTGTAACGGTGAATATTTTTATCACGTTCAGAGAAAACCCGTACGCGGCACTCATCTGCCTGGCGGCTTATGCATTAGGGCTCATCATTTATTACGCCTGTACCTGGAAAAAGAAAACTCAAACAGAATAACATGGATCTTTCCTACATATTGAACGAACTTGGTGAAGAACGAGAAAATTATTTCAATGCTGTTTCGCCACCCATCATTCAAACCAGCAATTTTACATTTAAAACCGTAAACGATTTCCGTCAGGCCCTGGCCGAAGAATACGATGCACTGCTATATTCGCGCGGGCAAAACCCTACTTTAACTATCTTACGCCAAAAGCTGGCCGCACTGGATGGCGCCGAAGACGCACTGGTGTTCAGCAGTGGCATCGCCGCTGTGAGTGTTCCCATCCTGGCTTTGCTTAAGCAGGGTGATCATATCGTATCTGTTGAAAACCCGTACAGCTGGACTATCAAACTCTTCAATAACTTTTTACCAAAGTTTGGCATCCATACCACTTTTGTGGATGGTTCGGAAGTGGGAAATATTAAAAACGCCATCACCCCCGAAACTAAACTGATCTACCTGGAAAGCCCGAATACTTTTAGTTATGAATTGCAGGACCTGGAGGCAATCGCAAAAATCGCTAAGGAAAAAGGTATCCTCACCATGATCGATAACAGCTATTGCGGGCCGCTTTACCAGCAGCCCATCCTGTTGGGTGTTGATTTGGTGGCACAATCGGCCACCAAATATATCGGCGGTCACTCGGATGTGGTAGCAGGCGTGTTAACCGGAAGTAAGGAACTAATCAAACGGATCTTCGATCATGAGTTTATGAATATAGGGCCAACCTTGTCGCCACATTCGGCATGGCTCCTGATCCGTGGCTTGCGCACCTTGCCCCTGAGGATGCAGCGCAGCTTTGAAACGGCCAAAGTCGTTACCGAATGGCTGGCCAAACACCCGGCGGTTGATAAAGTAATATGGCCATTTAGCCCAACATTTAAACAAAGCGAACTGGCGCACCGGCAAATGCAAGGCTGCGGCGGCATGTTTAGTTTTACCTTAAAAGAGCTATCGGTACAAAAAATTGAAGCTTTTTGCGATAAACTGCGGCATATCCTGATGGCGGTATCCTGGGGCGGGCACGAAAGTTTGATCATCCCATCAATTGCCGGGGTTGCATTAAATGATTATGACAAAAACAACCCGCGCCATCAATTGATCCGCATGTATGTGGGTTTGGAGGATGCAGATTATTTGATTAAGGACCTGGAGCAGGCGTTGGGAAGTTGATTGGTTGATTAAGTTGGATTGAGTTGATTAGGTTAATGTCCGTTTAACTCAATCAACAATTCGCTTAATCAACATTGTCAACTCCCATCCATAATTTAACCCAATCAACCACTCACTCAATCAACCTAATCAACTTAATTGCTATTTTAGCGTTTTTAAACAACCCTGCTGATAAAACATGCAAAGAACATCTGCCGCGCCGCATTTACTGAGAAATATTTCAATCGTACTTATATTTATTACATTATTTGCCGGCACGTGCAATCGGGGCCTCAAAAAAATCCAGGAAGAAAAAGCCAGGAAAGAGGCTGAAGCTATCCACACCAAAAATTTGCTAAAAGCTATAAGGGGTATTCCTTACACCGAAGTTAAGCGCACTTTTGATAACGGAATGTCGTTTAGCCCGGTCGGGTTTCAATTGGTTCCCGAATGGCGGATCACCTTTCCATCAATGGACTCTGTTACTATTTTCAGCCCTAAAAAAAATCGTTTTTTGAATGCGCCGGTTGTGTTTGATCACGATTCGATATTCAACGTGGCCTGGGCCTGGCTAAAGCTGAGATATATTAAGAAAGACAGCATGCAATTTATGGTGCTGCATGTGCATGATAATATTATTATGGACGAAAAGGTACATGTGTTTATGACCTTTTACACCAATGATTATATAAAAAACGTGCTGCATTCGGATACGCTTAAATTGTGGAGGCCTACCCGCAGGGACACTGACTATATTAAAGCCAAAACATTGATCGCCGCTAAAATCGCCGATAGTGCCTTTGCCGGCGTTGATCCTCCGGTACTCAGGTCGAAAAGCAAAATAGTAACAGTTACAAAAGAAGCAGTGCCTGACGAAGTGGATGGCGGCAAATCATACGACGCTTACCTTTCACCTACTTATGATATCGTGATCCATCATGCTTACGATGATTTTTCCTATGTGTATACCGGCTTTGTGGATGATAAAGGCAACCTCACCTTCCGCAAATCAGGGCAGGTGATGTATCCGGAATTTAAAGAAGCAACTATTGGGGCGATGAAAGGGATTACCGATGGCTATCTTAAATTATACCTGGATGTTACACCGGCCAAAACGCTTGGCATCCCCCATACCAGCATCATATTTTTAAATGTAACGGGATATAAAAAATAACGGCATTGCCCCGGAGGAAAAGGGAAATGCTATCTGTGTGCCTCCCGTTATGGGTTTACCAAAGTGCAAATAGTGGCTTTTCCGTTGGTGAAGAAATAGATATTGAAGTTATAAGAAGAAAACCGCTTAATTTCCAGATCCTGCATACCAGGATGCTGCAATACTTACCGCTATATCGTTCAGTGAACTCTGCTTAAATTCTTTCAGCCTTGCTTTAAAGGTATCCGGGTCATTTACTGATCTGGCGTAATCATTGCTGTAACGCGCAAAATCGCTGTGAGCATAAGGGCTCTTCTCAAACTCGGCGAGGCGGGCCTTAAATGCAGCCAGGTCATACTTTGAGCCGGCATAGTATAATGCACCGCGCGAAACGTCAATGCCGTCAATACCGCCGTTTTGGAATTCCTGTAGCCGGCTTTTAAACGTCGCCAGGTCATTTGCCGAACAGGCATAGAAAAGCTCAACGTCTTTTAGCTTAGCACGACCGATTTTAGTAGCTGAAAAATCATCCATACGCGCTTCAAAAAGCAAAAGGCTATTATTCGAAGCTGCATAGGAAAGCGCCATTAAATCCTGCTCGGTTTTGGCCAGATCGCTGTTTTGAAACTCCAGTACACGGCTTTTAAATATGGTCAGGTCGGCAGCAATACAATTATTTTCGGGCATACCTGCGTTAAACGAGGTAATAAAAAAATAGCCGGTAATAATCAAAAAAATAAAAGTGAAAGGCTTTTTCATCGCGATGGATTTATGTAGCTAAAACTATATTCTTTAAAAAATATTGTTGTCTGCAAAACTGTTGAACAAATGGCTCAAAACTGAAACACAGTAGCAACCGGCAGTTTTTCAGGTGTCATTTATGTCAGAACAGGAAGTTCTACATAAAACGTTGTTCCCTGGCCGGATTGGCTTTCAAACCAGATCCTGCCATTATGGGCCTCAATAATTTGTTTGCTGATGTAGAGGCCCAGGCCAAAAGGCTGTTCGCCCTGTGTACCTATCCTGCGGGCAGAAGTAAAGGGATCAAAGATCTTGTTCCGGATATCATCGGGAATGCCCAGGCCGGCATCGTTTACACTGATCAGCAATTTATCTTCAACATGTGTGCTTCCGATATGTATCGCAGCGCCTTCGGGGCTGAATTTGATGGCATTTACGATCAGGTTATTCATTACCCGCCATAATTTTTCAGCATCACCCTTAATTTTAACCTGCACATTACTGTTTAAAATAAGCTGCTGGCTTTTGTCCTGCGCCCGGAAGCTCAGCAAGCTTACACATTGCTGGAGTAATTCATCCGGGTTTATCTCTTCAGTTTTAATTTTTTGCTGCTGATCAAAATCGGTTTCCAGCAATTCGTTGATCAGGTCTAACGAATTTTTACTGCTTACCTGTACCAGGCCCATCAACTCTTTCATATCGGCAGGCAAATTCTCATCCGGGTGAAGCATACCGCTAATGGTACTGATGGCACTGATCGGGTTGCGGAGGTCGTGCGCAACAATCTTAATCAACCTCGAATAGTCCTTATTCATTACATCCAGCGCTTCCATGGTGGATTCCGACTGCTCAAACTGCAGGCGCAGGGCACCTGAAGTTTTCCTCAGCTGTTTCCAGTTGCGCCATAATATCACCAGTATCACTACCATTAGCACGCAAATAAATACTGCAAGGAACAAGAATCTCAGTTCATACCTGGATTGTACCTCTGCCGCCTCTAATTCCTGGTCTTTAAGTGCATATTCTATAAAATCAATTCCCGAACTATTTTCAACTTTTTCCTCCTCCTCGTGAAGCATCAATAATTGCTGGCTGTAAAAAAATGCCTTTGAGGTATCTTTTCTTAAGGTGTAAAAATCATATAATTTCTTGGTGATCGATTCCGTATAAAGTTTATAGTCTTTTAGCTGCGTTATATACAGCCCCTGTTTATAATAACTTACCGCCTCCGCCGAATCAGTTTTAGCAAATGAATCCCCAAGGTCAATAATGATATCCAGGCTCAAAAAATAGAGTTTATTTGATATAGCATCAAAGGTGGCCTGTTGTAAAAGTGCTACCCCCCTTATCGCGCTGTCCGTTTTTGATGTAATTGTCGGCTGTTAATTGCTCAATAGCCAGCAAAACGCGTTTATCCTTATACTTAACAGCAATTTTTTGGGCCTTACTGATATAAAAAGTGAGAGAATCTTTTGGAAAGTTACCAGGATACAATATCAAATAGTTATACCAAACCAACGACATGATGGAATCCCGGCTAAGCCCTTTACCTGTTTCAACCGCGCTTTTAAAGCTGCTTATGGCTTTCTGGTCCTTGCCCAATTCCTGGTAAACCATGGCAATATTCATTATTCCCTGCACCATGTCTGCCGTGTCATGCATAGCTTTGTAACGGTTATAACCATCGTTATAGTAACGCAGAGCAAGTTCAAGGTTGCCTTTCACATCATAAACAATACCCAGGTTATTAGCTGCATCGGCTTTGCCTTTTGCATAGGCCAGCCGCTCGGCAATATTGCGGGCACGTTCTGTATAAAAAAAGGTACTATCAAGATTATTTTCATATAAAAGCATTGCCAGCCTGTTTAAAGCATCTACATAACGCAGGCTATCTTTTATTAAAGGCAATTGTTTATGCAGCTTATTAATAGCATCAATTTGCCCGTAACAAACGGTAGCCAGCAATATTATCGAAGATAAAAGCGTGACAAGTTTTTTCATGATAAAAAAAGACCATTTACAGCCCCTTTGGAATTGCTCATTAATTATAAGGCATTCGCAGCCAATATGTTTTCTCTTTATACCGAAATTGATGGAAAATTGATGCGGTTTATTGTAAAATATTTGTTCTTTCAGGTTTAATTTTTATTATAAGTGATAAACAGGTAATAATTCAGGTTTAAAATAAAAGGCCAAAGCGTAACATTGTTAAACTTTGGCCTTGTGTTTCGGGCAGATCCGGTGGCGGCGCCGCTCTAAAAAACGGGAGTATTAATTTTGCTTGCGTATTTCAACCCGGCGGTTTAATGCCCTGCCAGCTTCGGTGCTGTTATCACCAACCGGATTGTCGGTTCCGTAACCCGCAGCCGTTATATTTGCAGCACTTACCCCCGAGTTAACCAGGTAAACCTTCACCGAATTAGCCCTGTCGCCCGATAAAGTTTTATTATATTCTTCGGTGCCTTCAATAGATGCATACCCGCTTAAACTAAATTTAGCAGTGGGGTCCATTTTCATAGTGGCTGCCGCTTTATCTAACACCGGGTATGAACCTGTTTTTAATATGGAAGAATTAAAATCAAACAGGATATTGCTGAAATTATAATCGGGTTTTTCAACCGGGGCGGCTGGCTTTTCCTCCGCTACTGGTTGTGGTTTGGGCTGCTCAACCGGCGGTTGCGGCTGGGCTGCAGTGGTTTCAGTTGGCTGTGCCGGTTGCTTCTGTACTATTTTTTTGGCTTTACATGCCTGTAGTGCAATTAATGCGCATAAAATAAAAATTGGGGCAAAACTTGATCGGATAAATTTCATGATGGTTTTTTTGTTTTTTACTGTAAACTGATAATTATTTTCGGGAGCCCGCCAGGCAGGATTGCCGAAATAAACTATCCTTTAAACGAAACAAATGATTAAAGTCGTACAAAAGCAAAGGCGAAATTTTTAAAAATAACGATCAGGAATCAATAAAAAGCTGATTTATTGGCGCTTAAAAAAGTGATGCAGATTTTTTGTACAGATCACAATGAGAAATAAAACCCTATAACTCATGCAGGCAGCAAGGTATGCTGGTGGAAAGGGGGAAATAAAACAAAACCGTGTTCACTGGCAGATTTACCCGTCAGGTAAATCTGCCAGTGAACGATTATTTTTTTGCGGGTTTTGTTGATGCAGCTTTAGCTGCAACTGGTTTCGCGTCCGCTGCAGGTTTTACTTCAGCGGTTTTTTTTACTTCAGCGGGCTTTACTTCCGCTGATTTGGCCGCAGCTTTCTTAGCAGGTGCTTCAGTGGCTTCGGGTGCAGCAACAGCCGGCTTACTTTTGGTTTTTGCCTTTGGGGCCTTTACCTCTGGTTTGGCACCTTTCAATGTCTCAAGCGACAAAACTTCTTTTTCAAATTCAATTTCTTTCGAAAGTTTTTTGGCAAGTTTTTTCGCACCCTTTTCTATCGCTTTTGCAAAAGTTTCAGATTCCTGTTTCAGCTTTGATGCTGCTGACTTAAGCGTTTTTAGCAGACTTTGCTCAATATCGGCTGCGGCGGCTTTCCTGGCGGTTTTCACCACGGATTTATTATCGTTATTCTTCATATGTTTTATTAGGATTGCTGCGAAGTTACATTAACATAACATCAAATTCATATTATCATTATGTTAACAACCCTGATTCTGTTAACATTAGCTTTTGAAAATTGTTCAGGCAATAAATAAAATACTTTTAAGGATCATGAAATCATCAAGCATCAACCGTTACCTATCGAATACCGCCTGAGTAAAATAATAATAATGCTATTGCCGCAAGCGCCGGCGCCCCCTGTATAAAAAAGATCCTTTTGCTTACAGTTACCGCACCATAAATACCGGCAATGGTTATACAAGTCAAAAAAAAGAGGCTTACATTTTGCTGCCAGTCGGGATTTTTGATCAGCAGGCTCCAAACCAGGCCTGCTGCCAGGAAACCATTATACAAACCCTGGTTGCCAGCCATAGTTTTGGTTGAGGCAAACTGATCAGCCGGGATCGTTTTAAAAACTTTGGGTCCGCGGGTTGTCCAGGCAAACATTTCGAGGTATAAAAAATAGGTGTGCAATGCCGCCACCAGCGCGATTAAGGCTTTGATCAGGATTTCCATAATTGAAAGGCTAAGGCTTAAAATTAGGAAATTTATCCGGGATAATATTGGCTGTTTACAACAATCCCTGCCAGTTACCTTTATAAAGGGCGACAGGCGGGGAAAGATTAATTTGTTACAAACCGGGTATAAAGTTCACTTATGGCAAAAAGAAGTGGAACCCTGCAAAAAGCGTAATGCCGCTTTGTGGCAAAGTTGCTTTTTTACTACCCGATGAACTGTTGCCGCTATTGGGATCGAAAGTAAAATCGGTGGTGTATTTTTCATAATCATACGAATAGCCTAAGGCAACATCAAGACCTATATTTTTAGTGATAAAATGGGTGACACCCAGGCTGCCCGCTGCTGTAAACAAAAACACGTTATTATCAGTTGCGGTGTAAGTTGTGTTGCCTGTATTGCTGTCCAACTCGTTGGTACTACCGCTGCCCGAACCTACTGTAGCACGCCCCTCTACATAAAGTAACGTTTTTGATGGGGTGCTGTTATAAAAATAATACCTTAAAAATGGGCCGATGGAATAAGTTGAATTGTTTATTGTAGTTTGGGTAGGAACAACCGAACCATCGGTGTTGGTAACATCACTTTTGTTATGACTATAGCCGACATCAAGGCTGCCACCAAAAACCAGGTGGTTTGTAACAAATACTCCCAGGGATGGGGTAAGGTCGATAGCGAATTGTTTGCTGTCGAGCTTTTGCGTATTCCCGGCAGAATAAAGGTAAGTATTGGTGCCCCAATTATAGGCGGTGCTGCCAATGGTCGATCCGACAAATAAATTTCCTTTTGCTAACTGTGCTTTTAGGCTTGTTAAGCCGGTGAAACATATTGCAAGCACTAAAAATATCCTTTTCATAATACTGTTTTTTAAAAATAGAGGTTAAACATTTGATAAAAAAACAACAAAAAACTTAACCAAAGGTTTTTATAAATCGTATTTTTGATAATTTAATTAATATATTATAAATTTTATTTTATTGAAAATCACTACTTTAAACAACAATGATAGTCGATAAATAATATTAACATCAAATATTGCCAACTAATCGCCAGCAAACTTGAAGGATAGCAAAATTTAATAATTATCACGTTTCCGCCGGTAAAAAGGCATTATTTCGCCCATTAATTATTTATAAAAACAAGCACTTTTGAGAAGGCAATAAACGGTTTTACAGGCGATAAGATTGATTTTGGAGAGATTAATTTATGTGAATGTTTATTCATCCGGGGGTGACCGTTTCAAGGCTTAGAAAAAATAATCAATTTTGTTCCGCTCTCTTTTTAGCTTGTTTATTTCGACCCGGCATTTATCTATCCTTGCTTTTTGTTGATTCGTGTGATCTTTATCGGTGACAGCTTCTTCCCGCATTTCCCTTTCTAAGTTTTTTATCTGTAAATCTTTATTATAACACTTTATCCTGTGCATTATAAAAACAGAGATCATCAAAGAAAGCAGGATACAAAAAGGACTTAATACGGATCTGTATTTTAAGTCAGAGATTAAATTTATGAGGGCTTCGAAGGTTCCGGTTAGTGATGTTGAAATGATTAATCCGAATTTTTTATAATCCTTATCAATCATTTATTTAGCAAGCGCATATTTTTTATCCGACTTATTATGATGAGAGATTTTATCCTGGGCAGATTTTTTCGCAATACTATAGGCTCTATAGGTAAAAAAGCATGCGGTTAAAAACCCCACAATGGCTATGATTATTGACAATATAACAGGCATGGTATAAATTTTTAATTTGTAAAGAAAGATAGGTTTTGCTATCTTCCGTTTATAAATCCTAAAACAAAAATAACTAAAGCTTTTATTATTAGCAATTTTATAACAGGTTTGTTTGGCGATTAGTTGGGATATTTTCTTCCCTCTTAAATCATTCTAATCCATCAAAACACCTGCTCCACCCTTTTATCCGGGTAATTCACTTTTTCACTCTTTCTTACACCGTTAACAATGATGTGTACAATGTTGATCTGGTCGTCAAAAAGGTTATACAGCAGGCTGGCATCCACATCCACCTTTTTTACCTGCGGCAATTTATCTGATTCGAGGTAAACATCCGTAGCCTCACGGTTGATCTCGAAACCCAGGTAGTTTAATTTTACGGGCGCATTATCAGCGCTGACCTTAAGGTTGGCGGCCACATATTCTTTAATAAGTGCATCCATGGCGGCATGCATTTCGGGTTTGTTCAGGTCGGTTTTGGCGTGGTATTGTTTAACAAGGGCAGCTTCAAAATCATCGGTAAAAATGGTGCAGATCACCTCGAACTTGTTGTCTTTTACATTGTATTCAATATTGCTGGTACTCACGTGGATGGGGTGCAATGTTTTAACCAATGGCTTTACAGGCCCAAATACGCCCAGCAGAATGTAACAATATAATAGCGGTTGATAAATAAAGGCCCCCATAGTGTACCGAAGTTTTAATAATTAAAAAAACGCCCTAAATTAGTGCTTTAATCGCTGAGTTCGCAATGTCCGATTTTGGTTTTTATTTTAAAATGGGCTGGGAACATATTATCAGCAAAGATGCACTTGATCATCAGCTGTTTATCCTTGCCCTGGCCTGCGTTTATACTATTGGCGATATAAAGCGTGTACTGATACTGGTTACGGCGTTTACCATAGGGCATTCGCTCACACTGGCTTTAAGTGTGTATGATATTATCCGGTTCCCGAGCAAATGGACAGAGTTTTTAATACCCTGCACCATTTTTATTACGGCGCTGAATAATATTTTTCGGGTTGATGCCAAAGACAAAAGCGAAAGGATAAATTACTACCTTGCCTTGTGTTTTGGGTTGATTCACGGCATGGGTTTCGCTAACGCGATCCGCATTATGCTGGCAAAAGACCAAACCGTCGGCTGGGGTCTTTTTGGTTTTAACATAGGGCTTGAAGCCGGGCAGATATTTTGTGTGGCGATTATACTGATTATCGGCATATTGTTCTTAAACATTTTTTAAATAAAAAGAAGGGATTGGGTGTTTTTCCTGTCATCGGGCGTGTTTGCACTTTCGATAAAAATGGCACTGGAGAGAATTCCTTTTTAATTTCGGATTTTTCACTGTTGTTTATTTTCAATGGCGTTCAAGATGGCTACGCCGTTTCGGATGTTCGATTTCGGATTTGTTAAGTAAAGAATGTTTTTATTTAGGAATTTTAAAAGTCTCCCCTACCGGGGGAGATTTAGAGGGGGCTAACAATACATCTTCCGGACTTTCGGTCTTTACTGACTTTCCGGACTTAACAATACATCTTCCGGACTTTCGGTCTTTTCGGACTTTCGGACTTAAAAAATAACTGATCTCTAAATAATTAACTAACATGAAAAAAGTTTACACTTCATTATGTTTCGCGCTCGCTATTACCGGGATGGTAAAAGCCCAGGATATCCAGAACAATCCGGGCAGCAACCACGGGAATAAATTTGAGCAGCTGGGCACCATTTTGCCTACGCCAAATGAGCAGCGAACCGCCAGCGGTGCCCCGGGCGCCAAGTACTGGCAGCAGCGGGCAGATTATAACATCAAATGCGAGCTCGACGAAAAAAACACCAAACTCACCGGCCACGAAACTATTACTTACTACAACAACTCGCCCGATCCGCTCGATTACATCTGGCTGCAGCTGGATGAAAACCAACACAACAACCTGGATAATGCCAACTACCAGAGCAGCACTACCATGCCAAAGGTAGCCAGCACTACAGCGCTTGAAAAGGCTGAGGCGGCTACCGAAGACAATGGTTACGGCGATAAAATTGCCAGCATTACCGATGCTTTGGGTAAACCTTTGCCTTATACCATCAACAAAACCATGATGCGGATCGATTTGCCTGCTCCGTTAAAACCAGGGCAGCAAATGGTTTTTAATGTAAAGTGGAGTTATAAAATAAGCGACAGGCTTACTTTTGGCGGCCGTGGTGGATATGAATATTTCCCTGCGGACGGCAACTACCTGTTCACCATGACCCAGTGGTATCCGCGCCTTTGCGTTTACAGCGATTTCCAGGGATGGCAAAACCACCAGTTTGCCGGTCGTGGCGAATTTGCCTTAACTTTCGGCAATTTCAAAGTTCAGATAACTGTTCCGGCCGACCATGTGGTAGGCGGTACCGGCGAATGCATTAACTATGCCGCTGTTTTAACACCGGGACAGCTGGCCCGTTACAACCAGGCAAAAACAGCATCTGCTCCTGTGCAGATAGTTACCCTGGATGAGGCCAAAAAACGCGAAGCTAACCCAAGCACGGCCAAAAAAACCTGGGTTTTCCAGGCGAATAACGTGCGCGATTTTGCATGGACATCATCCCGTAAATTTATATGGGATGGCATGAACCAGGCTATCGAAGGTAAAAACGTAATGTGCATGAGCTATTACGGCAAAGAGGCCTACGGCCTTTACAGTAAATATTCAACTAAACTGGTGGCACATACCATCAAATCTTATTCGAGCTTTACTTTCCCTTACCCATATCCTGTGGCGCAAAGTGTTGAGGCGTCAAACGGGATGGAATACCCGATGATCTGCTTTAACAATGGCCGCACACAGCCTGACGGCACTTACAGCGAAAGCACCAAAAACGGCATGATCGGTGTAATTATTCACGAGGTTGGGCACAACTTTTTCCCGATGATAGTTAACAGCGACGAGCGCCAGTGGACATGGATGGACGAAGGTTTAAATTCATTTGTTGAATATTTGACTGAAGAACTTTGGGACAATAAATTCCCAAGCAAAAAAGGAGCGGCTTATACCCAGGTAGATTATATGAAGCTGCCAAAAAACGAGTTGGAGCCGATCATGACCAATTCAGAAAATATTGTAAGGTTCGGTCCGAATGCATATACCAAACCTGCAACAGGTTTAAATATTTTGCGCGAAACCATTATGGGCCGCAAGCTATTTGATTTTGCGTTTAAAGAATATGCCCGTCGTTGGGAATTTAAACACCCCACCCCTGCCGACTTCTTCCGGACGATGGAAGATGCCAGCGGTGAAAACCTCGACTGGTTCTGGAGAGGCTGGTTTTATGGTATCGACCCATGCGATATTTCGCTTGATTCGGTAAAAGTTGCCAAAGCCGATCTTGACGGCAACCTGCCGGCAGCTTTTGGCCAGGGTCGCGGGCCAGGTGGCGCCAATACCAATAAAGTTGCGGCACCTATCGTGAACAACTATGAGGATATCTCCAAGATCCGCAACCGCGAGGACAAGACCATCCAGTTCTATGTGGACAAGGACACCTCTGTACGCGATTTTTACTGGAGATACGACAGGGGCCTGGCCGCTGTAGACAGCTCGAAATTTAAAGACATGACGAAGGCTAAAAACGGAGCCGACAACCGCACACCGGAGCCATTTACCGAAGCGGATAAAGCTAAATATGCCAACAAGTTTTTTTATGAGCTGAACTTCAGTAACAAGGGTGGGCTGGTTATGCCGATCATCGTACAGTTTACCTATACTGATGGCAGCAAACAGATTGACCGCATTCCGGCACAGGTATGGCGGCTGAACGAAAAGCATGTATCTAAATTTTATGTGCAGGATAAGGAAGTAGCATCTATACTGGTTGACCCATACCGCGAGACTTGTGATATTGATGAAAGCAACAACTATTGGGGCAAACTGCCTGAGCCATCAAAATTCCAGGTGTTTAAACAAAAAGCTGCAGCAGGCGCCGCCCGCGGGCAATCTGCCGGGGTAAACCCGATGCAGGTGGGCAGCGGTAAATAGGACACGATTTTTAGGATTTAAAGGATTTACACGATTGGATTTAACGCCCGAAGATTAAAAACTTCGGGCGTTTTTTTTATTTTGGGGTATAAGGATTTGCCCGTTAAAAAATGGACCAATCCGCGCTGTCTATGTCAATTGCAGTTGAATTGTTCGTTTCTCGATATTGATAGTTATCCAATCTAAAGATTCCTCACTTGGTATGCATTCAATTAAGCTCAAGCCTTTCTTAAAATTGTTAAGCGAATTTTCACCTAATTTTATTATCATTTCATATCTACCTTGTCCATCGGTTCCTACCCAGGCCATTGTAGCAATCTCTTTTGTCTCAATAACCCTTTTCGTTGTAAGATGATTTTCGTATGGCACGTCCACACCATCACACGAAAGACTATAAATTTCTTCGTCAGGAGAATTATAAAATGTCCTGCACAAATGATATTCAAGGTGACTGCAAAAATCTTCATCAAAGGCTTTCCTAATTTCAGCACTTAAAGTAAAAAGCACTTCTTTATTTTTTCCGTAAATCACGTATTCGATGTTCATTTCTTTCAACATGGCTGCTTTTGCAATTCCTAAAGCTTCGTAGTAACTATTTACTACGGTATAGACATGCTGTTCATCATTACGTACCACTTTCAACTGCTCATCTAATACATGACCCGTTAATGCATCAGCTCTTAATAATGCGACTTGATTATTTTTAAGTTCCGGGAATTTTTGCATGGTTATAAATTATGAAAGATTTAGGGTAATTTAGAATATTTAATTAAACTTCGGACGTTTACAAAACTTCCGAAGTTTTTTTGCGCTGGTAATGTTGTTAATCCTGCTTTATCCTGTTTTTTCCTTATAGCCTCTTCAATCCTGTAAATCTTTTATTAATCCCCTAAATCGTGTCAAATCGTCTTTATGTTTTCCAGGTACTTATAGCCACTGCCGGTATTTATCAACAGCACTTTCTCTTCGGGATTTATCCAACCGGCAGATTTCAATTTTTTAAATGCCTGCCACAATGCAGCTCCTTCAGGCGCGATCAGCATGCCTTCATTCCGGGCTATTTCTTTCATCGCGGCAATCATTTCCTCATCGCTTATCGTGATAGCCGTACCCCCGCTTTCGCGCAAAAGCTTTAATATCAGCTTATCGGCATAAGGTTTTGGGACACGCAAACCATTGGCAACGGTAAAGCCGCCATCGGTAAAGTCCGAAACAATATGCCCGGCATTAAAAGCTTTAACAATACCATCGCAACTTTCCGATTGTACGGCTACCATGCGGGGGCGTTTACTGCCGATCCAGCCTAATTGCTCCATCTCATCAAATGCCTTCCAAATACCTATCAGGCCGGTGCCGCCGCCTGTGGGGTAAAATATCACATCGGGCAATTGCCAGTTAAACTGCTCGGCAATTTCATAACCCATGGTTTTTTTGCCTTCCAGCCGGTAAGGTTCTTTAAGGGTAGATACCTGGAACCAGCCATTCAGCACAGCATGCTCATTGAGCAGTTTACCGCAATCACTGATGCTGCCGTTAATTTCCACCAGATCTGCGCCATATAAGCGGCATTCATCTTTAAAAATTTGCGGTGTTTGTTTTGGTAAGTACACAATTGCCTTAATACCAGCCCGGGCAGCGTAAGCAGACAACGCACCGCCCGCATTCCCGGCGGTGGGCGTAGCAATAGCTGTAATCCCTAATTCTTTTGCCTTTGACACCGCAGCGCTGATGCCCCTGGCCTTGAACGAACCGGTTGGGTTACCGGATTCATCTTTCCAGAAGACCCTGATATTGCCGCTAAATTTCTTAAGGTTTTCAATAGGGATTATCGGTGTAAAACCTTCGCCGAGGGTAACAATATTTTTTTCATCGATAACAGGCAAAAACTCCCTGTAGCGCCACATGGTAGCAGTGCGGTTTTGCAAAATCTGTTTATTTAGCCCTGTGCTTAAATTATATTGTGCATACAATGTTGACCGGCAGATATCATTTGTACATACCGTATTGATAACTGACGCATTGTGTACGGTGCCGCACTCAGGGCACATTAGATAAGTTAATAAAGATCCCTCTTCTATCTCAATATGATTGTCCATTATTCTGATCTGTTACTATTCACAACACTTAAAGCGTGTTCATGATCAGCTTCCCTTAGTAATACTATGCAATTAAAAAAATGGTTGCCCAACAAGGTATTAACCAAGCGTTTTTTGTGCATTTATTAATGACAATATTACCTATAATTTATAGGTTCAGGAAGTTTGCCGGGTTACGATGATCTGGCCAAATTTAACAACCCTTGAAGGGTTGTCAAATCTGATTCGTTTAGTTATCGTTAGTGCTTGCTTACCAGGAAGAAAATGACCGCCAGGATTACTAATATCAATACAATCAACCCAATAATCTTCCCGGGGCTCCAGGGGCGTTTGCCGCTTACCTGGCCGGTATAGCCATTAATGGCAAACTGGTAGGTTTTATTTTTATATACGTATGAACTTATCCAGATAGGTAACAACACATATTTTATGCCGATGTTATCCAGTTGCGTTGTTGAATCGTTGATCTGCTGCTCATCGCCGCCGATATCCCTCCTGATGGTTTGGTTGATCAAAGGGGCCATGGAGTTTTTGGCTGCCTCCAGTGCATCCTGCGGGCTCATCTGGTAGGTTTCGGAACGGAAACCGCTGATATATCGTTCATCATAATTTACCAGTTTGCTAAAATCCCAGGAGCCAAGTTTTTTCAAAGTCTCAGGCGCAACTGATTTGCTGGCGCCGATAATCATATTCCTGAAATTATTGACCACATCTCCAAAAACCGGGAACCAGTTTATTTCGCGTACTTCCCGCTCCCTCATTACCTCTTCGCCATCCACTACTTCAACATAGGTTTCGGTAACATAGTAAAAATCTCCGCGCATGCCGTTATAACTGGTATAGGCATCCGCATCGTACGACCAATAAGGCAAATAGACCCCGTCAATCGGCGAAGCAGAATTGCTTACCTTCTGGATCAAATCGGCAGGGGCGAAAGACAGTTTTTTCAGCCAATCGATAAAATCCTGTTTTGCCAACTCCTTGCTCACTGCAAAAGGCAACACGTAATGGGGCCTTACATAAACCGCGTTCCCTGTTAACTCAATTACCAGGGGCGATGAACAAAATGGACATTTGTCTGCCGTTACATTCTGCGGTAAAACTGTGGATGATCCGCAATTATTGCATTTAACGGTTTGCATACCAGGGTCTGGCGGGGCCGACTGGATGCTATCGATAAAGCTGTCGTAATCAAAAGATTCGATATCCTGGTTTTCGGAGGTATCGGTTATTTCGTTAACGGTGCCGCAATGGTCGCATTTTAAGGATTGGGTACCCGGCTCAAAATGAAGCACGGCGCCGCAATTGTTACAGTTTAGTGAATTACTGGTAACCGTTGTTTTTTCTTCAGGTGGCATATGGCGATAAGTTATAAGTTGAGATCCTGTTAATATTTGTTACCCCGGCATGGGCGGTGGCACACTGTTTAAAACATCGGCCAGGTCGCTAACTGTAGAAGCTGCCGCCCAGCCAGCCATACCCTTTTTCCAAACCATGGTAGTGCCTGTCAGCGTTTGGGCAAAGGCCATCTGGCTTAACTGATCTATGCTGTATGGCCCTTCTGATTTCCCGTTAACCGCCACAAAATAATCCGCAATAACCGGAATTGGCGGCGGAACATCAGGCCCTGTACTTTGGTTGGGCACAGCCTGGAATGGCTGGTTCTGCTGAAAAATATTGCCCACCTGGCCCATCATCGCGGCGCCAACGCCCAGGCCCATACCCGCAGCGCCGAAGTTGCCACCAATAGAGTTCTGTGCCGATTCTTCAATGGCGTTTGCAGCCTGGAATTGCGCATAAGCGCCCAGGTTGCCAATGATACCCATTTCGCTGCGTTTATCAAGCACGGCTTCAACTTCGGGTGGTAATGAAATATTTTCGACCAGAAACTTTGTTAAGTTCAGGCCCATTTCAGTAAAGTCGGGCTGTATTTTATCGGTGATTATTTTTGAGATCGCATCATAGTTGCCGGTAAGATCCAACACGGAAATTTTTGAAGCCGCTATGGCATCCATACCGCGGGATACAGCGATATTGCGCAACTGTTCATTGATGTCATCGGTATAAAAATCGGGGTTGGTGGCCGAAATTTGGGTCAGGAAGGTTTTAGGGTCGCTTACGGCAAAATTAAATGACCCAAAAGCCCTGAGGCGGATAGGCCCGAACTCCGCATCGCGGATAATTACAGGGTTTTGTGTACCCCACTTTTGATTGGTAAACTGGCGGGTGCTTACAAAATAAACATCGGCTTTAAACGGGCTGTTGAACCCATACTTCCAGCCCCGTAATGTGGAAAGGATGGGCATATTCTGAGTAGTGAGCTCGTACATCCCCGGGCCGTAGATGTCGGCTATTTTGCCTTCATTCATAAATATGGCCACCTGCGATTCCCTTACGGTAAGCTTGGCGCCCATTTTTATCTCGTTATCCTGCCGCGGAAATTTCCAAACCAGCGTATAGGTAGTTGTATCAACCCATTCAATGATGTCGATAAACTGATTCATTAACTTATCAAAAAAACCCATAAATGATCCTTATTTAATTGAAATTGCAGCTAAAATTATAAAATATTTCCACTACAAAAGGGAGTCATTTCACTTTTTGAGAAAATGGGATAAATATAGTAGAAGACGGCTATATCGTCTATGCAACCAACATTGCGTACAAGGCGCTTTTTAGCCTATTGCCCCCTGGTTTTCCAGAACATATAAGCCACACCACCAATTGCAGTAACTGCCAATACAAAAAGGCCGGTTTTTTTATTGATCTTGTCCTGCATCATTAACAAGGCTAAAAATGCAACCAGTGGTATATAAAAAACGATAAAGAATATTAACGACGGAATTATTTTCATTTTGGCCCCCTAACCTCCGCCTTTTAGCGGAGGAATTATAGTGTTTATTTTTATACAATTTCCATTTTAAGAAATTGATTTATTTTGTCAGATAGTAGTAATTTTCTCATTCAA
>Ga0206955_1072_pt1 | contig 27160 bp, 32 predicted proteins | sample Alteio_BWOrgHeat_34_FD_153247 | JGI IMG/M metagenome (GOLD analysis project Ga0206955, IMG submission 153247) | Enriched cells from forest soil in Barre Woods Harvard Forest LTER site, Petersham, Massachusetts, United States -... | ecosystem: Environmental > Terrestrial > Soil > Temperate forest >...
TGCGCGCTGGATTGGGAACCCGGCCACCGACGATGCTCGACGCCTTTTTCTACTGCCTCGTCATCATGGCGCTGCTTTCCTCGTTTCTCTCGACGCTGCGGAGCGAGGTTTCCACGCACATTTTTTTCGCACTTTGGGTCCTTTGGTTTCAACAGGAAAGGTGTGGCGTCAAAATTCCTCCGCTGGCGTATGGATTGACCATGGTGCTTTGGACCAATCTGCATGGCGGGTTTATCATTGGGCTCGCGTGGTTGACCGTGATTGGAATCATGGAGTTCCTTACGGGCGGCGATTGGAAGCGACGTGGAAGCATCCTGATTTTGTGTCACCTCGCCACGCTGCTTAACCCGTTTGGATACAAACTGTGGGCGGGCGTCTATGGCGTTCTCTTTATCTCCCGGGCAGGATTTCCTGAGTGGGAGCCGGTGCCGTGGCTGCACGACATCGGCTATTTTTCGGGTTACAAAATCCTAGTGTTCTGGATGGTTGCGGTGGTCATTGCGCACGTGGCCCGGGTGGGATGGAGAAAGTGCGACTGGACGGCCATCGTTTTGCTCGGCCTCATTCTGATTCCTTCGCTGGCCCACTCGCGGCAGACTTCCCTTTTTGCCGTTGCCGCAGGGGGACTTCTCCCGCCTCTATTTCCTCCCGAGAAATCGCTGCACGACATTCGTGAATGGAGACCTTGGCTGCACCGGTTTGTGATTCGATCGGCGCTGATCATCCTGCCGCTCATTTATGTCTGGCGGCTCATGCCGAGCAACCAGGGCTTTCACCTGACCTATCCGCCGGATACCTGTCCCGTGGGCGCCGTGGCGTATCTCAAAAAAGCGGACGTCACCGGAAACCTGCTCGTCGGTTTCAACTCGGGAAGCTATGCGATGTGGGAGTTGCGCGGGCGGATGCGCGTCTCCATCGATGGCCGGTATGAGGTCGCCTATTCCTCTGCAACCTTGGAGAAAGTGCAGCGCTTTTTTTGGGGCGGCGAGCATTGGCGCGAGGTCCTCACCGATCCCGTCCCGGATGCCGTTCTCGTTAATCGTCCCGACTGGGTCTATCCGCAAATGCTGGCCGAACCGGGCTGGACCGAGGTTTATCGGGATGAGACGCATGCGGTTTTTCGGCCGAAGCATGGCGGGTAGTCAGAGCAACCCCAACGGGGTTGTGATCATTCAGCCCAAGGTTGGCACAGCAGTGCCTACCCTGGGTGCTCATGGGAAAGAACCAACTCTGAAAGAGTTGAATCGATCTGGCCTAAAGTGATCGCGTTTTGTTTCAACTCTTTCAGAGTTGGTGCCCGCTTATTCCTACCCAGGGTAGCTCGTGCCTCGCAACCCTGGGCTGAGTGATTTTCAAGCCAGAGAAGGCCATCCTACCTCCAACTTGATTTTGGAGTGGATCGGGTTCACGTTGTCATCGGAAAAATGGACGCTCAACCCAAGATATCCAAATCCGAGATGATCATCAGTTTGATGTGTTCCTCGGGCATATTGCTGACCTGGATGGCGATACCGTCGGGAATCGTCATCTACTTGCACTTGTACTTTCTGGAGGATTTCACGAGAGGCGATGCGGCCTTTATCGCGGGTAAATTAACGCTCCAAGCGGCGATATCGAGGGAAATAATAAGGTTATCGGAGGATAAATCTTTGTATCGTCCTCCGCACGGGCCTTTGGTAGCGTTTGCGGCGTATGATTTCGATTCGATTGGCGACGATGCGGCAATGGGGACGTGGAGCAATTTTGGTGACGGCGGCGCTTGCCATGGTCGCCTGCGCCGGAGAGGTTGACGACACCACCGGATCGCGCTTGAGCCAACCGCCGCCCGGCTCCCCAATCGTTAAGCCGACTCCCGCGGGAGATATCACCATCGTCGGCCAGGAAGTGGGGCATGCGATTCTCGATCTGCCCGAGGTGGCCAATGCCGCGGTTCCGCCCCTGGTGCAATTCACGGGCGTCACCAGCATCATCAACAGCCCGGTGCCGATCGATACGCAGCCTTACACCGATCTTCTGCGCGACCGCCTCCTGTTGATCACCCGGTTGAAATTGCGCTTTTATGAAAAGACCCTGCCGCCGCTCGTCACCAGCTCGTCTAAAAAGGGCAAGAAAAAGCCTGCAGCCGCGGCTCCGGAGCAAAATACGACCAATCCCGATTACCAGATCCTGGCCGAGTTGCGGGGAAGGTATGACGCCGATCTCTACAAAATCCAGGTCGAGTTCGTCAATGTCCAGACCGGCGACGTACTTTTTAACGGTCTCTACAGCATTCGCAAGGAAGCCCAGGCGGAGAGTCAGCCTGCCGATACGTCGGGTGGCGGTGATACGAGTTACCAACAGCTGCCTCCTCCCGAAGCGCAACCCGCTCCCAGTCCTGTAGCCAATCCTGCGGGCGTGCAATAGCCCGAGGATGGCGATGATGCGTGTCCCTCTCGTTCGCCAAGCAATCCTGACCGGTGTCTGCGTCTGCATCGTTTCCGGGTGCAGCTATCCGCACGCGGGCCCCGAACTTCCGGAAGGCGCCACCAGTGCTGATGTCGCGCCCGCCACTCCGCCTCCCGTGCTTGCCAAGCAGCCGTCCGTCCCGGCGGCATCGCCCACATATCCGACCGGGCATCCGTCCCTGCGGCCTTCCACGGCGGAGGTAAAACCGACTCCACCTCCGGCTCCGACCCCGATTTCGACTTCCTCAGCTCGCGCCAGTGCGACAGGCCATCATTCCCCGGGCCTCGCGCCCGCCAGCCCTGCCAATACGCCCGGGCGACTGGAGGCGGTTCTACCCGATGCCGGTGCGACTGCGGCGGCAGCAGCGCCCGCTTCGGAAAGTGCGCCTCCGAAGACCGATGCCGGTTCCAGTTTCGAAAATCTCGAACTGGCGGATGCCAGCCTGAAAGGCAAGTTGGCGATCTTGCGGGTTGGTTCCGAGCCGAGCGCGAACGATCTCCTTTCGGTCTTTGCCGGGCTGAAAAACAAGACGGCCCATCCGCTCGCCCTCCAAGTGCAGACTATTTACAAGGACAAGGCGGGCGATTCCTTGAACACTGGAAGCTGGATTCCGATGACGCTCAAGCCACATGAGGAGACGGAATACCGCTCCACCTCGATTTCGGGAGAGGCGGTCGATTTTCTCATCCGCGTCCGGCTCGCGCAGGTGGCAGGGGCCGCGGGAGCGAACTAGGACCGTCTACGGAAGTTCATGATTCCTGTCAAAGTTGTGCTAGCTTAAAGCCATGAACGCAGGTTCCCCCGAGCCCCAGGAAGTCCCGATTGATGTTTTGCCGCCCGTGCCGAAGGACGCCTACGGCACGCAACCGGCGACCCAATCCGACGTCCCGCCGCCGCCCTTCGCCGGCCTGCGCACCTTCTATCATCCAGCCAGCGGCGTGGTCATCCTCGGGCTCGACTGGCTGATCTTTGGCGCGGATGTGGTGACGAGTTTTCTTGCATTGCCGCTCCTTTGTATCCTGTCATTCATCATCACCTTTCCGGTCTTGTACATCATTCAAACGAAATGGTCGAAGGACACGGCGGGACCGGCCTTGGGCAAGGCCTTTTTAGGAGCCTTTCTCGTCGCGCTGCCTTTCCCGATCACCGGGACTATGCTCGGTGCGGCAGTCCTTATGCTGGCCGGTCTCCCACATCATCCCGTCGAGATGGTCAAAAAACTGGCGTCGCAGGGAAACACGCCTAAATAAAAAATCCGTCACCCTGAGCCTGTCGAAGGATCAGTTCAGAGGCGTTCCTGTAGCGGCGGTCTATGACCGCCGAGGTTCCCGCCTGCTTCGTGAAATCGTCGGCGGTCATAGACCGCCGCTACAAACAGAACTAATTCCGCAGCAAAGAAAAAGCCCCGAGGAAATATCCCCGGGGCTTTTCTTGTTCGCAATGCGAACGGGTAACGATATCGCTTACGACTTCGGCAGCAGCGCGTTGACCGCGCTGTAATCGACACAGTTCAGAAACTCGTCGATGTAGCCGGCGCGGGCGGTGTAGAAGTCCGCATAATAGGCGTGCTCATAAACATCCAAGCCGAGCACCGGGGTGACACCCCAGATCGGATAAGTGTTCTGCGCGTCGCCGATGTAGTTGAACAGCTTGCCGGTATCGGCATCGATGCCGGTCCAGGCCCAGCCGCGTGCGGCGATGCCCGTCGCTTTCAGGTCCTTCTTGTAGTTCTCGAAGGAACCGAAATCGCGGTCAACCAACTCGGCAAACTTGCCACTGATCTTTCCGTCGCCGCCGAGGATCTTGAAATAAAGCTCGTGGTTCTTGAGACCGCCCAGGGCGAAGGTCAGGTCAACCTTGATGTCGCGAAGCTTCGACGAGATCTGGTTCGCCACGGCCGGATCGGCGGGATCGGGCGTGCCGAGCGCCTCGGCGGCGGCGAGCAGCGCGTTCGATTTGTTGACGTAGCCAGTGTAGAGCTTGAGGTGCTCTTCATGGGTCTTGTCGGAGATTTTGCCGGTTTTGCCCTTCACCTTGGCGAGGAGAGCGGCTTGGATGTTTTCGTATTTATGGGACATAGGGTTTTAGTTAAAGGTTGGAACTAGTAAGGTAAGGGCCGGGAGTGATTCGTCAAATGCCATTCAATCGGCCAGCACGGCCTTGATTTTATCGGCATCTTCCTTCGACATTTTGGGCAAGAGCACCCTGACCGTGTAGTTGCCGTACATCTTGCCGTCCTTCATGTAGAGCCAGTCGAAAATCTCCTCTTTTTTGACGCTGACTTTCTGGCCCATTTTGACGTTCTTGACCAACTCGGGATCGTTGTCGATGGTTCCCGAAAACACACCGCCAGCGTAAGTCAGGTTATCGAGCCAAAAATATTCGACCTGATCATGGTCGGTTATGCCGACTTTGATTGAGCATGAAGACGGGGCTCCTGACTGCATGATCGCGATAAAGGCATCGGTCTCGCTACGCGCCTTGGCGAAGGCCGCCTTCATCGCGGCATCATCCTTGTCGACCATGATGACGGGATCGTCGGCGCGTGAGCAGACGGTTGCCCCCAAACAAAGAAGCAGGATAACCCAAAGTGGTTTCATGCCGTTGAAAAAGATCAGGCGGTTGCCGTCGCGAGTTTCAATTGCAGCCGCGGATCGCTGACCAAAAATTTGTCGAGCTCCGGCCAGTGCGTTTCATCGATCTGGTTGAAGCAGCGCAGATAAACCGTAACCAGAACCGGATCGAACTGCTTGAGGAGCAAATCGATGCCCTTCTTGAACAAGGACGCATCGGGCTGGGGAGGAAACGAATCGGCGCAGCCATTTTCGGCGTGCTCGATACCGAGCGAATCTAGCCACGCGCAGAGCATCGGACGCTGCGTCTCGATCAGCCAGGTTGAGAGTATGTTGAAGCTCAAGACCTCCATTTCGGGCCGCGCCAGGATTTGGATCCAGGTGGCATGCCGCTGCGTCTTGGACATTTCGATCAGGATGGGAACGCGAATTCCCATGCGCGGCGCCATGACCTCCAGCGCGGTGCGGTAGAGTTTCTTGTTCGTTTTCTGGACCGAAATCAGGATGTCGTTGGCCAGTTGCGGCGTCAGGTTGGGCCAGATGGCATGGGTGGGGGTAGGCATAGGGAAGGGTTATTTTAGACCGTGACTATAAAATTAACGACAGAAAAGGGTTTTAACAGGAAAACATGAAGACATGAAATACATGAAGAATCCAGGAACGAGTTCAGACAGTTCATTTCCTGTATTTCATGTCTTCATGTTTTCCTGTTAAAAATAGCTCTGAAATGAATGGCGGAAAACTAAAGCGCGAAGATTACGCCGACCCCAATCCCGTGCGGATCGCCCGTTTCTTCCTCGGAAAGTTCCTCTGCGTGCAAGCCCCGGACGGTTACGCCGAGGGCATGATCACCGAGACCGAGGCCTACGGCGGTGCGCGGGATGCCGCCAGCCATGCCTTCGGCCATCGCCGCACGCCTCGCACCGAAATCATGTTCGCGCCGGGCGGAGCGGCTTACGTCTATTTTTGCTACGGCATGCACCGGCTCTTCAATATAGTCACCGGGCCGAAGGATTCACCGGAGGCCACGCTCGTCCGTGCCGTGCAAATCACTGGCGGACACGATCTCGTCCGAAAGCGCCGGGCCGGTGTGAAGGAAAAAGATTGGGCCAGCGGTCCGGGTCGCGTCTGCGCGGCGCTCGGCATCGGCATGGACCATAATCGCCACGATCTCCTCGGCGAAACGATCTGGATCGAGGATCGCGGCGTAAAAGTCCTGCCGCGTCAGGTCAAGCGGACACCGCGCATCGGCGTGGATTACGCAGGTAAATGGGCGCTTAAGCCGTGGCGGTTTGTTTGGGAACCCAAAGCGTAGCCGCGCTCGTGAGAGCGTGGCCCACCGCCTCACGGCGGCGGCTACGCTGAACGGTCCGCACTTAATTTCAAGTAAAGCTGCTCTTCGCCGTAGTACCCGCTGTTGTAATAAACGGCCACCCGGCCATCCGGCAAAACGAGCGCGTGATGCCGCCACAAATTGGTGCCTTCGCCCTTCGCGAGGGCCTCGGGCGGCAGGTCCTCGATCCACTCCATCGGCTGCGGCAGCAGATGCCAGTTCTTCACCGGCCACTCCTCATCGCAATAGGCCCAGCCGCCAAGACTCGGGGCCGGTTCCTCGCGGGCAATCGACTTGTCTTCCGGCGTCGGCGCGGTCGGTGACGCATTCAGCAACGCAATCCACCGATGCTTTTTCCCCGGCATGATTTGCAGGCCACCATAGTAACCGCTCGCCCAATGCCCGGCCTGCGGGATGGGCGGGAGATGCACACCCAGCTTCGTCGCCGTCGGGGCATCCGCTTTTTGCACCGCGACTCCTTGCGCATTTCCCCATGGACTGATCGGGCGCGCCTGCGCTTTCGCGGGATATCCCATGTAATAATAAAGGACCTCGTCTCGCTCGGGAAAATAAAATCCGGTCACCGCGTCAGTATGCTTCTCGTCGAACTCACCCGGGCCGCCCTTGGGAATCAGCGGAGACAGGTCCCACGTCCACGGACCGGCCAGACTTTTGGAACGGGCGCGTTGAATGAACTTCTGCCCCGGCCCATACATGACACCGAGCAGCCAGTATTCCCCGTTGATCTTCGCCGCGCGATTAGGCCGATGCGCTTCCTGCACAATGTAAGGCTTGTGGGTTTTGAGCGCCGGTTCCGTGAACGGAATCGGCTCCACCGGTGACCACAGATCGGGCACTCCATCGGTTTGATGAAGGCAGATCGATTGCCCATGTCCGGGCGGATCGCAGAACAGTACCATGCGCCAGTTGGAGATTTCCTCGTCCCAAACGATGCAGGGATCGCCCATCACGCCATAATTATCTTGGTCAACGGGGCGGGGAATGACCAGGCCCCGGCGTGTCCAGGCGGTGGGAATTTCAAAGGTGGGTGTGGTCATGGGAAGGATGATTTCCAGTGCCTATTGTTCGTAAATCTCCAGTGGAAGATTATCCGGGTCGCGAAAAAAGAAGAAGCGTTTGCCCGTGGTCTCGTCGGTGCGAATTTCTTCCAGCGAAAGGCCGTGAGCGAGAAGACCTACCCGCGTCTGCTCAAGATTGGAAACCGCAAAGCAAAGATGCCGCAGCCCGCACGCCTCCGGATTGGTGGGGCGTTGCGGTGGATTCGGAAAGGAAAACATTTCGATCTGGGCGTCGCCCACCCGGAGATCGAGTTTGTACGACTGCCGCTCTTGGCGGTGAGTCTCGCGAATAATCTCGAACCCAAGGATGCGCGTATAAAAATCCTTCGAGCGTTCATAATCGGACGCGATGATGGCAACGTGGTGGATTTTCACGGAGAAATATGCGTGGTATTTAGCCCAACGCAGACGAGACCTTTTCTGAGGTCACCTCGCTCAACGACGTAAAAGTGCGGGTCGCGATGGCGGCGATCTCCATCGGGCTGGAGGAGGGAACCGTAAAGCACGCCATGCCCGCGGCCCGCGCAGCCTGCGTTCCGATGAGGCTGTCCTCAAAGACCAAGCATCGCGCCGGATCGGCTCCCAGCGTTTTCGCGGCAGCGAGAAAGATATCTGGGAACGGCTTGCCGCGCGCCACTGATTCACTGCTGACCAGAACGGCAAAACACTCGACCAACTCCAGTTGTTTCATGGCCATTTCAATGAGAGGCAGTGGACTGCCTGATGCCACCGCCAGCGGATACGAAGAGGCGAGCAGGCGCACGCATTCCAATGCGCCCGGCATGGGCTTGATCGGGCCTTTCTCAAGAGCCTCGAAGAGCGCGTTCCGCATGAGTTCCTGGCATGACTTGACGGGCAGTGCCGGTTGCAATAACCGATGGATTGTCGCGGCCACATCGAGCGCGTTCATCCCTTTGAACTGAATGGCCAGTTCGGGAGTCCACGGATGCCCGATTTCCTCCAATAACCGGGATTCCGCCTGTCGCCATAACGCAGACGTCGCCACCAGCGTATCGTCCATGTCGAAAATCAGCGCGGCGGGAGGATGGGCCATCGTCGTGAAGTTTACAGGCTACGACGCGGTGACGAAAAACGGCTGCGTCCACGCAAAGCGTTCACCTTTTCCCCAACACTCAAACCGGACGTACTTGGTTCCGGACGGAACTTCGACCTCAAGTTTAGCAGAATCCGTCTGCGCGAAACGCGTGCCGTGCTCTCTTAGGGCCACGATCTTTTCCGCATTCTCCGTCTCAATCCGGATCGTTGTCCCAGCGACGCCGATGTCGCGAATCACCACCCCCGTCGAGGCATAGAACCGGCCGTGACGCAGTGCCTCGACGATGTCCGGCAAAGTTTTTCTCCGCGCATAAACCACGTTCCAGCCCAGCCCCACATCGCCGACCGCCAGATGATGGTCGTCATTCGCAAATCCCCAGACGCGACGCCCCTGACTCAAAAGCATGTCCCATTTATTGGTCGCATACGGACTTCCTTCCAACCGGCCAACGGTGCCGTTAAAGATTTCGATGCCCGCATAGCCCGTCCACTCCACCAAGTCGGTCATCGGAGTGTGATCGAACGTACTCTGCCAGTTGGGATGATTGACGATGATGAAGGACGCGGGATCGGATTCCACCGCCTCCGTCAGGACCGCCTGCCGCTTCGGCGAAGGCGCAATCCGTCGGCTCGCATTGACGTGCAGTAAATGCGACCCGTTGGCCGTCACTTCATTACCCGGAATCAACACCATGCCCCGCGCCTCATACCCGGAAAGCTCCTTCGGCGACGTATAAATATCGTGATCCGAAATCATGAGAAAGTCGTACTGCCGATCCGCATAGTCATCGATCACGACTTGATGGGGACGTTCCCCGTCGCTTGCGGTTGTATGGGTATGCAGATTCCCCTTGAGCCATTGGCCGCCGGTCAAATTTGAGTAGGGATTTTCGATTCTGATCATGGAATAAACCTAGAGAAACTTCCTGAATTCTTCCACCGTAAAGCCGGCATCTTTGACAATCCCGCCCATGGTAAAAGCGTTGATCGGATTGTTTCGCGGCACAACAACAAAGCGCGATCCATTGGAGAGAACGATGTGGCCGCTTTGCCGGACAATTTTGAATCCAGCTTTTTCCAAGGCACGAATCGCTTCGCGGTGATTAATGCCCGGCAACTTAGGCATGGATCAAAATGCCACTTCTACTTCCCTGACGTCCGCGCCCTTTAGGGAATCCGAAACTGCGGTGAGATAATCCTGAATGGCCCTACGGATATTTTGCAGGGCCTCATCCTCCGTTGTTCCCTGAGACCAGCAACCGGGCAGTGCAGGGCAACCAACGGCGTAACCCTCCTCGGACTTGATGAGGACTACGGGGTAGCTGAGGCTCATTGGAGTAGCGTAAGGGCGACAAGGGAGGAGGTCAAGGAGACGCGGAATAACTAGCGTTGATCGGACATGCCCTCGACAAGGCTAGTCATAGGCGCAAAGAGGCTGAACCAAGTCAGCGCGAGTTGTGCGATGACCACCATCAGCAAGCAGGTAATGGCGATTGTCGTATGAGATATTTTTCTAAACCTGAAAACAGCAAGAATGCCCAGCGTTGGCCACAAGAAAACAAGACATGTGACAAGAGTTTGGAATTCCAGAAAAAAACTGGTGAGCAAGGGAAGTGGGTGGTCAGGACCAAGGGCATCCTGAAAAATTTGGCGAAACTTGCTGATCGATAGCGTCGCTGACATGTTGAGCAACGAAAATAAGAACAGCAGGGCGAGCGCCGCAAATTTATAGCCAAGGATCAACGAATTGATCTTATCTGAGAGTTCGTTAATTCTCTCCTCAAAGTAGGATTCATCCATAAAACTTGCGTTAAAGCAACACCGGCTCCGCATAATACGTGAACCCGGTCGATTCGGTCAGTCGTACCGGCAGCAGTTCCCCGCGCCAGCGTTCGTTCGCTTCAATGAGCACAAGCCGATTTGTTCGCGTACGGCCCTGGAACCGTTTCGGATTGGTCCGGCTTTCACCCTCGACAAGAATCTCGTCTTCGCGTCCCAGTAAAGCCTTCACGCGTACCTCCGCGATCTCATCGAGAATTTTCAGCAGAATCTGGTTGCGCTCCATCTTGATTTCCTCCGACAACTGCCCCTCCATCGTGGCCGCCGGGGTGTCGCGGCGAGGGGAGTAGCGGAAGACAAACGCATTATCAAAAGCGACTTTGCGCACCAGATCGCAGGTCTGCTGGAAGTCCTCCTCCGTCTCGCCGGGGAATCCGACAATGATATCCGTCGTGAACGAGATGTCGGGCCGCGCGGCACGGAGCTTCTCGATCAGCCGCAAATAACCCGCGCCCGTATAAGCGCGATGCATCGCCTTCAGGATGCGATCACTGCCCGACTGCATCGGCAAATGCACATGCTCGCAAAGATTCGGCAGATCGCGAAAACAGGCCACGATATCATCCTTGAACCCGATCGGATGCGGCGAAGTAAACCGGACCCGCTGTAGTCCCGGCACCGCACAAACCGCGCGCAGCAATTGCGCAAACGGCGAGCGTCCCTCGACCACCGGAAATTCATGCCGCCCGTAAAGATTGACGATCTGCCCCAGCAGCGTGACCTCCTTCACCCCCTGCCGCACCAGCGACTCCACCTCGGCCACGATCTCCGCAATAGGCCGCGACCGTTCCGCCCCGCGCGTGCTCGGGACAATGCAGAACGTGCAGTGCATATTACAGCCCTGCATGATCGAGACGAAAGCCGTCACCTGATTCGGCGCCAGCAGATGATCGCGAATCGTATTCTGCGAGCTGCTCTCCTCCGCCACGTCAACGATCCGCTCCGTCTTGACCCCGGGAATCTCCTGCCGCTGCTTGAAGAGATCATCAATGTAGCGCCCCGTCTCATGGAACTTTTGCGTTCCAATGACCAGATCAACATCCGGCAACTCATCCAAAATCGACGCCCCCCGGCTCTGCGCCATGCAGCCAAGAAAGCCAATGATCTGGTGCTGACGTTTGTTTTTACGCCCCCCCAGCGTCTCCATCTTGCTGATCGCTTTTTGCTCCGCCATGTCGCGCACCGAGCAGGTATTGAGCAGCACCACGTCCGCGCCCTCTTCGCGCTCGACAAGGTCGTAACCCCGGCTGGCCAGATCGCGCGCGACCTGCTCCGAGTCGCGCACATTCATCTGGCACCCGTATGTTTTAATGAAGACAGAAGGCATGAACTGGCGATCCTACCTTGCTCTGATCCAAATTTCGAGCGAAGAACCACATAGGCCCAAACGCCAGTCTGCGGTAAATGGTTCCACGCTAGGCAACCTTTACCGCTCCGTACGGTCTATTTCGGGAGCGATAGCCCGGGTTTCCCCCTGTAAGCAGGATTAATATGAGAACTTTTGACGTGTGGCATGTTTATTGCATAAACTTGTTCACGGTCATTAATTTTGACTCTTGCGGTTGACTTTGGCCATGGTAGCGCGCCTCCGGGCTGCGTGTCGGACTGATTTTGAACTGTATGACTTTCAGACAGAATCCAGATACAGCATGGTGGTTCCCACGATTCCGTGGTTGCGATCACATACAAACCGCGAGCGCGTTAACGCCTCGTGGCGGGAAAGCCGGCGTGAAGCCGGTTCAGCCATGCCGGTCGGGTTCTCCCAGGAAAGGAGGTGAGTGGCATGAACAACGTCAAACGGCCGGTTTTTATTTGTCCGCAAGCAGCCGTGCGTTTTCGCCGACCGATCAAATGCCGGGGCCAGACCCTCGTGGAATACGCCCTGATCATCTCGATTATTTCCATCGTGATCGTCGGCGTCATCGTCAATCTTGGACAGCAGGTTAAGGTGATCTACTCGTCGATTAATTCCCAGATATCCAGCGCACCTACTGCGGCCGGTTCCAGTCATTGATTTTTCATGCGCGCGGTTTCCTCACAAGGAGGCCGCGCGCTTTTTCTATTTTTAAGGGAGCATCCGCTCGCCTTGGAGAATTCCGCTGACAAGCTTGCCCTCTTTTCAAGTTGAGCCCTATCGTGTTTGCCCATGGAAGAGTCCGAGATAGAACCCATCTGGTGGCTGCCGACCTTCGGCTTCTTCCTTTTTCTCGCCCTCCAGTTCTGGATGTTCGCCGCCCCGGACGCCATCTTTGAGGATCCCGGCGTCGGTCGCCATCTGCGCACGGCGGAGGTCATTCTCGAAACGGGCGTCGTCCCCCGGACCGATCCGCTCAGCTTCACCCACGGCGGCGAACCCTGGTTCGATTTCGAATGGGGCTTCGAGACCACCATCGGCGAACTCTATCGCGTCGGAGGACTGGCCCTCATCTGCGCCTTTTGCTTCGGAATTTTTGGGGCAACCATCCTCGGCGTCTACCGCATGCTCCTGCAATCGGGTTTCTCGCTCAGTGTCGTGGTGATCTACACCGGCGTCGCTTTCCTTACGCTGCATCTTCATTTTGCCGTTCGCCCGCTGCTTTTCACTTACCTTTTCATGGCGCTCGTGGTCGAGGTCTGGAACCGGCGCAACCACCCGCTCAAGCGCGACTGGATTCTTCTCCCGATCATCTTCGCGGCCTGGGCCAATCTTCACGCGGGCTGGCTCGCGGCGTTGGTCTTTCTCTGCCTCGCCATGAGTGGACGATTACTCGACCGCCTTACGGAACAAGTCGATGGCGACGAAGCGCCGCTCATCCCGTGGATCGGCCTCACCCTGCTCTGCGCGCTGGCGACCTGCCTCAATCCCTGGGGCTGGACCCTGCACCACCACGTCGTTTTGTTGGCGACCACCTACAAGAGCTTCGCGCTTTGGGACGAATTTTTGCCGCCCAATTTTTCCACGCCCACCATGTCGGCCCTCACGATTCTCTTCATCGTCTTTGTCGTTTTCCTCACGCGCGCCCGCAAGAATGCGCCGCGTTGGCGCTGGGAGGCCCTGCTGCCGGTGCTCTTCTTTCTCTTCGAAGGACTCAAGACCCAACGCCACGTGCTCCTGCTCGTCATCATTGCGGCAGTCCCGGTGTCGCGCGATTTGGAGGTTCTGCTCCATGGCACTTGGATGCCTTGGTTGCGGGGACGTTTGAGCGATTTCCAGGCCCAGCAACGCTTTTCCAGAATCGATGCCGGGCTTGCGCTGGTCACCGTGCTCGTCTCCGCGGCTTTCTTCGTCCGGACGCCCATCGGCCAGGACATCCAGGTCGGAAAAAGCGTCACCCCGCAGCTGATGACGTTCCTCCGCGATCACCCCGACCGCTTCCATCGCCCCTTGACCACCACGTGGAATGCAGGCCCGCTCCTCTGGAACATGCGCCCCGATTTCCGCGTCAGCGTCGATGATCGCGGCGATTTTTACGGCGACAAAACCATCTTCGCCTTCGTCGACCTGGGCAAAGGCGTGGCCGGTTCAAATCCAAAACCCGCTTGGCGCGACACCCTCGACCAGGGCAACTACGACTCCGCCATCATCGACCCCTATCTCCCCCTCAACCAACTCCTCCACCTCCAACCCGACTGGCACGAAGTCTACCGCGACGACCACGCTGTCGTGTATTGGAAAGACAGGTAGCCGTCGTACCGCGTGCCGCGCCAGGAACAAAAGCAAGCTCCCGGGCGAGGGGGGAGGGGGGTATGGAATGTTCCGTTATGAGGTGTTATGAAGTGTTACGGCGAGGAGCGTGCCGATTGAGGGGGTAGGAGTAGGTCAGGCGGGGTTGGGTTTGAGGCAGGCATAAATAGTTAAGGTTGTTGGAGGTCGCCGGGAGATCCAAGTGACATTGGAAAACAATTCACTTTCGATCACGCGGGATGGACGGCTGCAACGGCAGCACCGACCGGACTGCTTCAACCGTCTCAGGATTTTCTGAGGCAGGAGGCTGTCCTTCTGGAGAACACCACCATAACCCAAAACTTCAGAAAGCCAAATGGAACTTTAGAGGTGCCGATCTTTTTTCCCCGCAGTGGTAGCCGTCGATCTCCGGGCGACGGTGTCTTCCGCCACCGGTAGCCCGGGCAGGCCCTTGAGCGGGTGCCTTTTCTAAGTGCTAAGACTCATCTTTATGCCAATACTGAGGTCTTCTCGGTCCCTTGAGCTATTTCATGAGCGATCTTTCTCGCAATCTGGCTTCTGAGCTACGCTCTTTAATAGCGACCTCAGTTTTGTCGAAAGCAGATTTACCCGTGTGGTGCGACAAGGTCGATATCATCCGTGGAAAGTTGGCCACAACCTACCAGTCGCTTGAGCCTTTTATCACTGAGGAACTCGAGCATTATTTTTCCGATCCCGATATTCGCTTAAAGGATTCCGAATATGACAAGAGGCAGACGCAAATTATCCTGTCGCTTATTTCCGATCTTGAATCCGGTAGGATAGATGAAATCGCAAGCAAAATTAGAGATATTCGAAACTCGGGTTCGCTTTGGACTAGCGGCCTGCTTCGAGCGCCTTTTGTAGTTTGCTTTTGCTTCGCAATCCTGCAGGTAATCGCCTTCATGTATGGCTATGGAAGTTGGATGAAATATGCGAGCATTCCCGCGACCATTTGCCTCGTGCTGGTTGCTCTTGGTGCAGCGTGTTCGTACGGAAACAGAATAAAGTACCTGATCGATTTTAAGGATGTATTGATCATCATCCTTCTCTGTCTTCTGGTCAGTGTCGTTTCTTATGAGATAGGTTGGTACACCCGATTGTTTTACCGGTTGTCTCTCCTAAGTTCCGCCAACCAGATAGTTGAGGTTCTCGATAAATATAAAAAAGATCACGGATCTTATCCGGTAAATTCGCAATATATTTCGTCGCTTTCGCTTCCAAAAAACATTCACGTCTATCAGGGGGAATTTTCTAAGGGAGAAGTAGAGTGGGATGTTTTTGAACTGGGGGATTCGGATATCACTGTCTTGGTTGAGCCAACACAATACGGAATTTACGTGCCGGTCGAGAAAACATCGTTAATGAGTTTCTCGAATTTTGCGGTCTATCGGTATTTTTCAGGTGATCCAAAATGGGTCCTCGGAAAACTGCACTGGAGTATTGCCAATGCTTATTGGACGGAAAAATGAAGGATTCTAACCCGGCACCAGCACCCGCAATTTCTTATGCCGCACCGTAAACTCCACCGGCGCATGCCCTGCCAATTCGCCATCCGCTTCCAGCGGAACATGACGGTCTGATTTGACGATGAGATGGCTCGCCTTGAAATACTCGACATCCGTGAATTTCGTCAGCGATCCAAAGACCAGCCCGCGCAGGTAGCGCATCAGCGCCAGATAATTCATCGACTTGAAAACGCAGACGTCGAGCAACCCGTCCTGCATGTCCGCCTCGTTAAAGAGCGAAAACGGCCCGCCATAAAATCGACCGTTCCCCACTAGGACAAACGAACCCTCCATCGTGGGTCGCCCATCGCAGAAGACGCGCAGCCTGGGTGGTTTCTCTGCGGCGATCTGCGTAGCCGTGAGCAGATAACTCAGCGGCCCAAGCACATGCTTCACCATGCGGCTGTTCCGTTCGACGACCTGCGCGTCCGCTCCCACGCCCGCCATCTGGACAAAAAGATGGCCATTGGCGCTGGCCAGGTCGATCGCGCGTACCTTGCGCCCGCGGATCACTTTCCACGCATCGACAAGGTTGAGCGGAATCCCCATTTCCATGGCGAAAACATTCACCGTCCCCATCGGCAGAATCCCCAGCGCGACCGGCGAGGAACCGATGCCATTCACGACCTCATTGACCGTGCCGTCGCCGCCTGCGGCCACGATCGTCGCGTAACCCTGCTCCACCGCGCGTTCGGTCTGTGCCTCGGCATCGCCCGGCCCCTTCGTCGTCTTGATCACGACATTGCGCGTCAAACGTTCCAGGCTCTTCAGTCGCGCCTTGGCGCCCCGTGCAGCGGGATTAACAATGATGCAAATGCGATTCAAGATTGGCCTCGGCTAATTCTGTGCGATAGGTTAGGGGATGCGCGCTCTTCGCTGGATTCTCGGTAGTGTGGCGGTCGTCGTCGTGTTGGCTGTCCTAGCTATAGCCATCGGCGCCGCATGGCTCAACACCTACATCCACTCGGATGCATTTAAAGCCGAGGTCGAAAGCCGCGCGGCGAAGTCGATTGGTGGCTCAGTGCAAATCGGCCAGGTCGATTTCAACATCTTCAGCGGCGTGAAATTGCAGGGCCTCGTGACGCAGGTCGACCCGGCCCACGCCAATGGCCAGGGCGCGTTGCAGGTGAAAGTAGCCAATGTGAGTTGCACCTATGCCTGGACCGAATTGCTCACCCGCAAGTTGAAGCTCACCGGCGTGACGCTCGACCAGCCGCAGATCGTCCTGACCAAGCAGGCGACCGCTCCCGCCCCGCCTCAACCCTCGACGGGTAGCCTCGACTCCGGTGCCATGCAGGGAGAGGGGACGGCGCTTCCCTTTCAATTCATTCTCGACCGCGCCCGCATCAACGACGGCTCTGTCTCGGTGCTCGACGCCTCCGGCGCACCTATGGTCAATCTGCAAGGCGTCAACGTGGACGCGAACACATCCGGTTACAGCGAAGGCAAGAACATCAACGGCACGCTAAAAATTGCGACCATGGCGGCGTCCGGCCTGCAAATCACCGGCTTCTCCACGCCATTCATCTACGATGCGAGCAAAGGCGATTTCGCCGCCAATCCGTTCGAGGCCTCGGCTTACACCGGCAAAATCGCGGGCGATTATCAAACCCAATCCTCAGAGCCCTCCATGCTCAATCTCAACGGCAAAAGCTTCGACGTTGCCCAACTCACGGCCTCAACCACCTCCACCTCCTCAGCAAAACTCACTGGTACCCTCGATTTCCAAAGCAAATGGCACGGCATCGAGACCGGCGACCTCAACGGCGAGGGCGACGCGCAGATCGCCGATGGCAAACTCGAAGGCGTGAAAATGCTCCAGGAGATCGGGCAGGCCCTCAAGATCAAGGAACTCAACGAGCCCGTCATCAAGAAGGGACAGACCCACTTCACCGTCCAGAATCGGCAGACACAACTCACCGGCCTGCAAATCGAGTCGTCGATTTTTAACCTCACCGGCGACGGCACCGTCAGCTTCGACGGCCCGCTCAATCTGAACATGGTGCTCATCCTGCACCGCGACGCGATGGCGAAGCTGCCCAAGGAGTTGGCCGCCTCCTTCATCAGCCAACAGGACGGCACCGGCTCCATCGCCTTTCACGTCACCGGCACCACCGCCAATCCGCAGACCGATCTGCCCCAGCGTTTGCTCCTGCAAAACACGCAAATCCAAAACGTGCTCAACAAAGCGATCAACAAGTTTTTCCATTAAACGCGCGCTTTAAATTCCGTCATCCTGAACTTGTCGAGGGATCAGCCTCCGGTGACCTGCGCGATCAGCAACACGCCTTCTGTTTCGAGAATCCCCGGAGGCTGATCCCTCGACAAGCTCAGGATGACAGCCCTTTAAATCAAATAGGCCTTGCCAAGCCGCCTTTGACGCCGATTCTTGCGATCACACTTAAAGGAAGGCAGCTTATTTCACAGAACACAGAGTCACCGTCAAAAAGCCACGGATGGCTCGTCGTAGCCGCCGGAGTCGGCATCAATCTCGTCCTCGGCGTCCTCTACTCGTGGAGCGTCATCAGCAAAAAGATTCCCGCCGATTGGAACTGGACCGAAGCGGACAAATCGCTGCCCTATTCCGTGGCCTGTCTCGTCTTTTCCCTCGCGATGGTACCCGCCGGGCGCATGCAGGACCGCATCGGGCCGCGTGTCGTGGCGTCGATCGGCGGCGTCCTCATGGGCGCGGGAATGGTCCTCGCCAGCCTGGCCAACACGCCGCTGACCTACACGCTCGGCTTCGGCGTGCTGGTTGGATTGGGCATGGGTTTCGGCTATTCCTCGACCACGCCGCCCGCCATCAAATGGTTCCCCGCCGCCCGCACCGGACTTATCGCGGGACTGGTCGTCGGCGGCTTTGGCGTGGCCAGCGTCTACATCGCGCCGCTTGCGGAATCCCTCATCAACGCGTACGGCGTGCCGACGACGATGTTCGCCTTCGGCCTCGGAATCCTCGTCATCGCCGTAGGCCTGGCGCAACTGCTCAAGGTGCCTCCCGCCGGTTATATTCCCGCCGGAACGGTGACCGCGCCCGTGGGCGACGCCCAGCGCAAGGTCGACTTCACCCCGATGGAAATTCTCCAAACCTGGCAGTTCTACGTACTCTGGTTCATGTACGCCTGTGGTGCGGGAGCCGGCCTGATGATCATCTCCAAGCTCGCAAAAATGGTGGATGCGCAGGCGGGCTTGAAACTCGGCTTCGTCCTCGTGGCCTGCCTGGCCGTGGGTAACGGCGGAGGGCGCGTCATCGCCGGTGTCATCTCCGACAAGATCGGACGCCGCGCCACGATGTTCATCTGTTTCCTCCTGCAAGCGGTGCTGATTACTTTGCTCTCGCAGGCAAACAAAGACAATTTCCTCGGCACCGCGCCGGTGCTGGCCGCTCTCTCGGCGTTGATCGGCGCCAACTACGGCGCCAACCTCGCGTTGTTCCCCTCCGTCACCAAGGACTTCTACGGCCTGAAAAATTTTGGCGCCAACTATGGTCTCATCTTCACCGCGTGGGGCCTCGGCGGCTTCATGCTCTCCATGCTCGCCGGAAAAGTCTACGACGCGACCAAGACCTTCACCTTCGCCTACGAGTGCTCCGCAGGTCTCCTTGTGGCTGCCGCCGTGGTGACCTTTCTGGTGACGCCGCCGCAGCACCACGAGAAATAGGCCGGCATCGTCATGGCTTGTCGACGACGATCTTTTTGACTTCCATATCAAAGTTTGGGCTAGGGCCGTTCCACATCTCGACTTTCATGCCTTTGTAGTCGGTCAATTTTTTGTCGCCAGTCAGCAGGATGAAGGGGGGCGTGGCGTAGATGCCCTCGGCTTGCTTCATCAGTGGGAGGGTAAGCGATTCACTATTATTGGTGATTACCGCCGCGTACAAGGCCTCGGGAAGCTTTTGTTTGACCACAATCTGCAAAGGGGTTTCTGGAATTTCCTCGCGCGTCTTGATGGGGACATAGCTGGGAAACCAGCGTCGGATGAAAAGAGTGAGGTTGGGAAACGGATCCCGCAGATCGTAAGGGTAAGGCTCGTGGGGCGCGGGAATAACGTCGAAGGGTTTTCCGGGGTAGCTTCCCAGCAGGGCGATGGCTTTATCGTCAACCGCTGCGGCTTCAAGGTGCCACTTTCCGGGAGGCAGCGAAGGATAGACAATCGGTCTGTTAGTGAGGACGACAAACAGGCCAACTGATACGAGAATCAAAGCCGCCCCAAGAAGGTATCTGATGCGGGAAGGCACAAAATGAGTATTCAGTAGATTGGCAATTAATCGATTGGTTTGTGAGAACTTGTCACCGCAACGTAACGCCGTGCCAGTTGACAGTTATTCACAGCTTTGCTAACAAGATTGCCCAACGTGACAACCACACGTCCAGTTGGTCGAGGGCCCTGCGCCCCTCGAGATTAAGGGATCACATGGAAGCGATCCTGAGCAACAACGTCCTCGTGCTCAATCGTCTCTGGCAGGCCGTCAACATCTGCAGCGTCAAGCGTGCCTTCATGCTCCTCTACCAGGGCCATGCGCAGGTCGTCGAAGCCGAAAGTGGCTCGTTCCAGACCATGACCTTTGACCAATGGTTTAGCTTTTCGCGCGGCTATGAAGGCAGCGATGTCGTCAGCACCGTCTCCTTCAAGATCCGCGTGCCCAAAGTCATCCTGCTCCTCTTCTTTGATCGCATGCCCAAGAAGGAAGTGAAATTCACCCGCCACAACATCTTCGAGCGCGACCACAACACCTGCCAGTATTGTGGCCACAAGTTCGACCGCAAGGACCTCAACCTCGACCACGTCATCCCGCGCGACCGTGGCGGGGAGACCTCGTGGGAAAACATCGTCTGCTCCTGCGTCCCCTGCAACAGCCGCAAGGGCAACCGCACGCCTCCCGAGGCCGGCCTGAAGCTGCTCCACAAGCCCAAGCGCCCCAAATGGCGCCCCATGCTCCATCTCCAGTTCAGCAAATCCAGCGACGACTCTTGGAAACACTTCGTCGACTTGGCCTACTGGAACGTCGAGCTGACGGATTAAGGTAGCCGTCGACCTCCGGGCGACGGTGCCTTTTGCTTCCGGCATCCGTCTTATTTCGCGGATAGGGGCTTCTTTGTCAGCGCCCTAAATTTCAAAGCAAAAATACTCTTCTTCCTCCGGTTCGAAGAATGCGTCATCCAAGGTCTCTGGCGCAGGATTTTTCGAAAAGATAGTCGGGTTGTCCGTGAATGCCCTTTCCGGAAATCGGTTTCCTCGGTGGCCTGCGGGAGTTTCCAAGGCGGGAAATAAGGTGGGAATCATACAAGGAAAGGAAAATTCTCCGAGGCGAGGGCGGGAATCGAACCCACGCATTCGGCTTTTGCAGAGCCGTGCCTTACCGCTTGGCTACCCCGCCGGAGAAATTGTTCAAGTTGGGTTGGTGAGCAATCGAAGGTGGCCATCCGCCATTTGCAACGCCGCATAGCTTCTCGTTGCCGTGGCGCCGAGAATGAACAGACGTTCGCTGGAAAGGCTGAAGGCCCATGATTTCTGATTCATGTTTTTGTGGTGACGATTCTGACGTTTGGTATTCATCGCAAAAACCTCTCTATTTGCGACGAACTGTTTTGCGCACCAGAATGCGCTGCCAACGGCGATAACCATGTTTTCGGGTCTTTTTTGAAGTCCAGGCTATCGGCAGGTCATGCAGCAGGGTGATGGGAGAAGGGGGGCGATGGTAAAAAATTTGGTTCATGTTCTAACAGTGGGTTTGGGGTCATACAGTCATGCGTGGCTAAGAGCGAAAGGCGCTTAGGACGGTGCGTCGCTTAAGGACAGCCACAACAACCCAACGGAAAGGACAACTTCAAGTGCATCTGGGAGGAGTTAACCCTAATTTCAGATCGATGGCAATATAAATCTACTAAATCTATAGACAAAATATTAGATGCGAGTTCGCGGGTATCAGGTAACGAAAATCACACAAACATTCCGGCTATGCAATCAGCCACCAATTGTCCGCGTAGGGTCAGCCGCACCCGTCCCTTTTCCTCCAGCGCGAGCCCGTCGATCTCCAGCTTTCGCAATTGCGCCACATCGGAAAACAACTCCCGCGCCACACCTTCCCGCATCCGCAGGCCAAACATGATCCGCTCCCGCACCCGCGTGGGCGCATCGATCTCCTCCACTTCCTCGCGGATCGATTCACCCTGCGCGATCCGTTCCGCATAGGCCCGCGTATCCGGCAAATTCTTCCAACGCTTCGTTCCAATGGTCGAACACGCGCTCGGCCCCAGTCCCAAATAATCCTCCCCGCGCCAGTAACCGAGATTATGTTGCGATTCAAAACCCGGCCGCGCGAAATTCGAAACCTCATAATCAACCAGGCCCGCCGCGCCCAGCACTTCGCGCGTCCGCTCGAACATCACAATCTCCCGCGCCTCATCCTGCCGATACTCGCCCTTGGATAGTTTCTCAAAAAACGGCGTGTCCTCCTCGTAGGTCAGTCCGTAAGCCGAAATGTGATTCGGCTCGCAGGCCAGCGCCGCTTGAAGCGTTTCCTCCCACATCGATTCCCGCTGCCCCGGCAGTGCAAACATCAGATCAATGTTGATGTTCTCAAACCCATGTCCGCGCAGCAGCGCGCAAGTCTCCGCAATGTCCCCCGGTGCATGTTGCCGTCCCAAAATTTTCAACATCTCCGCATCAAACGATTGCGCCCCAAGGCTGATCCGGTTCACTCCCGCCGCGCGCCATGCCGCCGCTTTCTCGTCCGTTACCGTTGCCGGATTCACCTCCAACGTAAACTCACTCCACGAACGCTCCCGCGGCAATTCTTCCGCCAGTTCCACAAACAACTCCGCCCCTAAAATTGAAGGCGTTCCTCCGCCGAAATAAATCGTGTTCAAGGCGAGGGGAAACTCCTCCTTCGCTCGCCGCCACTCCGACCGCAAAGCCGCGACAAATTCCCGCTGTTGTGCCACGCCACCCTGATGCACATAAAACGCGCAATAAGGACAGATCTTCGCACAGAACGGCGTATGCACGTAGAGATGGCGGATCATGTTAAATTCATTTTAGACAGGATTAACAAGATTAACAGGATTGAAGGCAAAGAGCTAACGGGGGCGAAAGTTTCTTTCTTCCACCCCAATCTTGTTAATCATGTTAATCCTGTCCAAAATCCCCTCGGCCTGTCCCGTTAATCCTGTCAAACAAATGACCCTCCACCCCACCCGCGCCGAAGTCGTCGGCAACGAACTCGCGCTCGTCTGGAGCGATGGCGTGGAAAACTACTTCCCGCTTGAGAAACTCCGCCGACACTGCCCCTGCGCCGCATGCGGTGGCGAGCCCGACGTCATGGGCAACGTCGAGCGCCCCCACGTCAGCTACGGCCCGCAGAGCTTCGAGCTCCGCAGCTTCCGCTTCATCGGCGGCTACGCCCTCCAACCCACATGGAACGATGGCCACGACAGCGGCCTCTATTCGTTCCGTTACCTCCGCTCCCTGGACGAAAATGCCGCTGCGTAAACCTCCAACCCCGCGTGACAAACGCGAGGAACTCAAGACCTACCACGAGCTCGAATTGCGCCGTGATCTCAAATCGATCCGCAACCGCAAGCGTGTCGAAGCCAGTGGCGCCAAGCGCGTCCTCGGTGACGGATCGTCCGGCCAGCCCTATCTCATCGTAGAATTCCGCCGTTACCGCCAGGTCCGCCTCGAAATCCAGCGCAAACTCCTGGTCGAGGCGCGCCAAACCGGACTTCATCTTTCCGTCGATCTCCTCCTGCGCCAGCTCAAGCCCCGCATCGAGGCACTCGCCTACGCGCAACTCGCCGAGGAAACCAGCCACGATATCCTGAACCATCTCCCTGTCGCCGCACTCGGACGCGCCCTCACTGCCGAGGAAAAGTCCCACTTCGCCGCATCGCGCGCGGTATCGGAAAAAACCTCCGCAGCCGCCACTCCCTCCACACACCGCGCACTCAACCAAGTCCTCGGCCAGATCGAGCAACGCCAAGACCACAACCCCGCCCGCTACCAGACTCTCTGGGCGCAGGTCGTCGGCGCGGAAGCCGCCCAACAATCCCAGCTCGATAACATCGATCCCGCCACACAGACCGTCTGGTTCAGATGCACGAATTCCACGCTCTCATATGCGTTGAGCCGCAAGCCGGACCTCGTAAAAAAACTGGCCCGAGCCCTCGGCCTGCCCATCCGTCAGCTCCGCTCAAAATTCTAAAGCCGGAAGTAATCAAGACGCCGTCGGCGCAGAAGCCAACCCCGCCTCCTGAATCTCCTGCGGCGTCAATTTTCGAAAAGAGAACTTGTAGCCCTCGTAAATGCCAATCGCGTAAATGATGTAAGTAATCACTGATCCACTCTCAGCCACACTTTGGACCAGAACGCCGAGATCGATGTGCGACAGTGCCTCGAAAAAGCCCATGCCGTCCGCATTGGCGCTCATTTGGATGATGGTGCAAGCCTCTCCCGCGACGCAACTCAGCAGGGTAAACACCGCGCCTACCACGCCAAAAATCTTCGTCACACCCTTGCCCGCCCAGCGCACCGCATAACCGACACCCGCCCCCACCGCAATCGCCACCAAACCGAACTGCATTTGCGTCGCTACGGTGATTCCCATCCAAAGCAACGCCCCGACCAGTGCCGCGCCCGCGCCCGCAAGAATTCCCAGTGCAAGATTTTGCTCCCGCAGTAATTTCACATTCAGCGCCATCATCAACGTCTCGCGGGTTGGTCCCGCGCCTGATTCCGTCGTTTCCATGAATCCCCCTGGGTGGTCGTTTGTTCGTGGCTGGGAAAAATCCGCAGCCGTAGATCAGCCCTTTGCTAGCAACGATCAACCCCTGCGGCAAGCCCACCGGCACGAAGACTTATTTCCGAAAGGAGAGCTTGTAAGCCACGAACGCGGCAACGGCATAAATCGCCGCCATTGTCCAGGTGGTCTGATTGATCAGGGCAAGGATAAGCGCGCCCAAATGGATGTGCTTGAACGCCGCGTAATAATCCCAGCCCAAATCGGCTGTCGCCTGAAACATGGTCACGCCGATTCTGCCCACGAGACAACCCAGCAAGGTATAAAACACTCCCAGCGCTCCAAAAATAACATGGGAACCTCGACCGCTGGAACGAATGGCCGACCCCACCAACACGGCTACGACCAAGGCCAGAAAATCGACCTGCCAGCCCGTGCCCAAAGCGACTCCCATCCAGATAATCGATCCAACGGCAGCGGCCGCCAGTCCCGCTATCACCGCCAAGACAAAGTTCCCCCTGAAAGGGGCTCTTCCCATGGAAACATCCTCTGAAAACGTATGTTCCATCGATCCCCCACCTTAAGATGACCCCAATTAAGTGCAAGATGCTTAATTATGTATCAGGTGATTAAAGTCGCCCGATCATCTTGCCGACAAAAAACCTGTTCAACCGCCGTCGTTTTGTGTTGCGCTGGGGATGTGTCCGGTTCTTTGGTTAAATTCTTCTTCTGGCTCTACCTGCTTGTCTTGGTCTGGGGTGGTGCGACTGCCGCCAATAATTATGCCGATCCCGACCTTTGGCACCGCCTTGCCTTAGGCGAAGCGCTCTGGAAAACAGGACATTTTCCACCGGGCGATGCCTTTAGTTATCTGTCTGATTACAAGGATGTTATTGATCACGAATGGGGCAGCGCCGTTCTCTTCTACGCCATCTATCAATGCGGCGGAGACAGCGCGATTGTCATCGCCAAGTACGTGGCCTTGGGCGTGACCATGGCCCTGCTGGTCCTGGCGGGATTGCGAACACGTTCGCCCGGTGTGTTCCTTGCCGCTTTTTACGCGGTCGTTCTGCTCGCGCTCCTTCCCTCTTTCGCCTCGACGATCAGGTGCATGATTTTCACCCACATTTTCTTTGCGCTCTGGCTTTATTGGTTCCAGTGCGAACGGCATGGCCGTCCCATCCCGATTTACTTTTATATCGGGACAATGATCGTCTGGGCCAATCTCCACGGCGGCTTTGCGATCGGCTTGGTGTGGCTGGCGGCAGTGGGCATCGTGGAGTTAGTTTTCCGGGGGAACTGGAAAAAATGGGCGGTTCGTTTCGGGGCCTGTTCGCTGGCCACCCTCGTTAACCCCTTCGGTCCGCAGCTCTGGGTCTCCACCGGTCGTGCCCTTCTCACTCCCCGCATCGGTTTCCATGAATGGGAGCCGGTTTCCTGGTGGCCGGATGTCATCTCTTACCCGGGTTACAAGCTTCTTCTTCCCGGACTGATCATCGCATTGATCATCAAGGGCTATCGCCACGGATGGACGCGAATTGACTGGCCCATTGTGATTCTTATCGGCGTTTTTGCGACGGTATGCATTCCCGCGCGCAATACCTCTCTCTTCGCCTTGGTCGCAGGCGCCCTGGCTCCCGGCCTCTTTTCCGGGGAAGTGTCTCTTCTTACCATTGCCGATCCTCTTACACGTCTCGGCCACTCTGCGGTGCGCTCCTCACTTATCCTTATTCCTTTTTTCTGCGTTCTTATTGGCCTGCCCGGGGACGGCCTCCAACTTCGCTACGGTTCGAGTTCGTGTCCCGTCCAAGCCGTGGATTATCTCCAGATCCGGAAAGTCCGCGGGAATCTTCTCGTCCCCTTCAACTACGGCAGCTATGCGCTGTGGGAATTGCGCGGGCAAATGCGCGTGTCGATGGATGGCCGCTACGATCTGGTCTACCTCCCGAAAACCTATCGCCGCGTCGATGACTTTTTCTCCGCCCATGGCGACTGGCCCAGTCTCCTGACTTCCCCCGCACCGAACGCCATTCTCGTTCCAATCGTCGACCCCGTTTTTCCCAAACTCCAGGCAGAGCCCGGTTGGAAGGAAGTTTACCACGACGACACCGACGCCGTCTTTCTTCCGCGCGGATAACAGGAAACTGCATCGCATCCACGAAGTTTGGAGCGATAGAATGAGCAATACCAAATTGCTTCCGGAATTGGTATAAGACCAGCACCCGACCTCATGGCGAAACGATCACGGAAAAAACGAACGCCGCCCAAGCCTCCGACCAAGCAGGTTGCGCAGAGTTCGCCCGGCGGAAGCGCGTCGGTCGAGGCGCGCCCGGTAGTCTTTACTCCCTGGACTCTCCTCCGCGCACTCATCATCATCGCCGCAGGCTCGTGGGTTTTCTTTCCCGCCCTGCACGGCAGCTGGATTTGGGATGACACCGTCTACATCCCGAATAATCCGCTGACGACGGACCCCGCGCGCCTGTGGAAAATCTGGTTCCAGCCTGGAAGTTTCATCGAGTATTACCCCATCGAGGAGACCGTCCAGTGGGCGCAATGGGAACTCTTTCACGACAACACCCTCGGCTACCACGTCACCAACCTCGTCCTGCATCTGCTCAGCGCGCTGCTGGTCTGGCGGCTCTTGAGCAAATTCGGCCTGCGACTGGCCTGGTTGGGCGGCCTCCTTTTTGCCATTCATCCCGCCATGGTCGAGTCGGTCGCCTGGATGTCGGAACTCAAGAATACGCTCTCGCTGCCGCCCTTTCTCCTGGCCGCCTGCGCCTACATCGATTACGACAACCGGGGCCGTCGGAGCGATTATCTCCTGGCCCTCGGCCTCTTCCTCATCGCGATGCTTTGCAAGATCAGCATGGCGCTTTTCCCCGTCGTGATCCTTCTCTACGTCTGG
>Ga0206955_1073_pt1 | contig 26498 bp, 22 predicted proteins | sample Alteio_BWOrgHeat_34_FD_153247 | JGI IMG/M metagenome (GOLD analysis project Ga0206955, IMG submission 153247) | Enriched cells from forest soil in Barre Woods Harvard Forest LTER site, Petersham, Massachusetts, United States -... | ecosystem: Environmental > Terrestrial > Soil > Temperate forest >...
TGTACAGAAGAGGGTTGCTGGGTTTCAGGAATTAAAACCACATTATTTTTCAATTTGGAAACCTTACCAAACCCGGTGGTGTCTCAGTTTGAATTTTCCAATCTTTTCTCAAATTGAACCACACAATAAGAAGAAACGCAATAAAGGAAGCTAATGATCTCAAAATATGTAATGACCACCATTTGTCACGCAAGACATTCCAATTACCTGGAATATCATTTTTTCCCCAGGTCATCACGATACTATTAATGGGCTGGTTTCCAAACCTTGTTATCAATCCGGCCATTATTAAAAAGCCAGCAGCTATTAACATAGATACAAAAAAAGTTCGGTTTTGCCTTTGTAAAAATGCAGAAGTCACTGTTAGAATTATAGTAATTAGTCCAAGCAAAGGCATCAGAGTATTTAATCCTTTAATGGCGCCTTGCGTTTGCTCTATATAAGTTTGCGGAGTAAAAAACTTTGGGTTATAGCCAAACCATACACCAAAAAGCGTTCCTGCAATAAGTCCCGCCATAGCGATATTTAGAAATCTAATAATAAATGTTACCATACTTATCTTTTTTAGTGTCCTATAACAATATTAAGTCCTTCATTGCAACCGAATCTAATCTATTAATCTGACAATATCCTCAATGGACATTAGCCGCTTAAATAAGCCTGCTTCCATAGTGCCAAAAGAATCAGATTCAGAAATTCTGATGCCTTTGAGACAAGACGTAGAAATTATTGACCCCCTGAAAAAAATAAAGTAATTTTTAAAAGAATGGCGCATTATTTTTCAACCTGAGACGCCACCCAAATCCCCATATTTGCGCCTTCTTTATTTTTTACCTAAATTATGATGGCTTAACAAAGGTTTGCAAGAGATTAAACAACATTACAATGATTGAACCCACGCGATTGTTTGACTGTATGGCCTACCAACTGGCAAAATTTCCTAAAGATGATATGCTCGCAGGTAAGGAAAATGGCCAATGGGTCAGGTACAGCACGAAGCAGGTTGATCAATTGACAAATCAACTGGCCGCCGGCCTCTGGGCGCTGGGGATGTCGGGCCGCGATATGACCATCGAGGGAAGAGATAAGGTTGCCATTATTTCCAACAACAGGCCCGAATGGCTGATAACAGATATGGCGATCCAGCAAACCGGCGCGATCGTCGTGCCCATCTATCCGACCACCAATTCCGCAGAAATAAAATTCATATTTAATGACGCTACCGTTAAATATGTATTTGTAGGCAACGAAGAATTGTTCCACAAAATAAAAGCCCTGCAGGGAAATGTGCCAAGCCTGAAGAATATCTACAGTTTTACAAAGATTGACGGAGCCGAACATTGGTCCGAAATTTTCAAACTCGCTTCGCCCGAATCCACAGCCGGAATGGAGAAAATGAAGGATTCGATTCAAAAAATGGATTGCGCCACCATTATCTACACTTCCGGAACAACAGGAGTTCCAAAGGGCGTGATGCTGAGCCATAATAATATACTGAGCAATATCTTCTTTTCCATCCGCAGTTTTCCATTTGATGAACGCCCGGATTTTCGGGCACTCAGTTTTCTTCCGCTGAATCATATTCTTGAAAAAGTCGTCAGCTATATTTATTTCTTCAGCGGCATCAGCATTTACTACGCCGAAAGTTTTGAAACCATTGGCGCGAATCTGAAAGAAGTCAGGCCGAATATATTTACAAGTGTCCCCAGGATACTCGAAAAGCTTTATGAAAGGATCACGGCCGCCGGTTCAAACCTCAAGGGTTTTAAACGCAGGCTTTTCTTTTGGGCGCTGGATCTTGGCAAAAAATATGACAACATAAAAAGTCCGGGTTTATTCTACAACATGCAGCTGTCACTCGCCAACAAACTCATCTTTAATAAGTGGCGGGAAGCATTGGGCAATAATGTAAAATATGTCGTAACGGGCGGCGCGGCATGCCAGGAAAGGATCATGCGCATATTCAATGCCGCGAGAATACCATTGTTTGAGGGCTATGGGCCCACTGAAAATTCCCCGGTCATTGCAGTGAACCGCCGATCACCAGGCGGACAAAAATTTGGTACTGTTGGTCCACCCATTGACGGGATAGAAGTGAAACTGGAAGAAGACGGAGAGATATGTGTGCGCGGCGAAACAGTGATGATGGGGTATTACAAACGACCCGATCTGACAGCAGAAACCATCATTGATGGCTGGCTGCACACCGGTGACATCGGCGTATTTGAAGATGGAAAATTTCTGCGGATCACCGACCGGAAAAAAGAACTGTTTAAAACCAGCGGCGGAAAATATGTCGCACCGGCAGCTATTGAAAATAAATTGAAAGAGTCACGCTACGTTGAACAGCTGATCGTTGTTGGCTCAGAAAGAAAATTCGTCGGAGCATTGATCGTGCCTTCGTTCAGCAACCTTGCAGAATGGTGCAGGCAAAATAATATTCCCGCCAATTCCAACGAAGAAATGATCAGGGATCCGAAAGTAGTTGCCTTCTACAGGCAGTTGGTTGAAAACTACAATCAAAACTTCAACCATGTGGAGCAAATAAAAAAATTCGAACTCCTGCCAAAAGAATGGAGCATTGACACAGGTGAGATGACACCCAAGCTAAGCCTGAAACGAAAAGTGATCATGGAAAAATTCAGGGACGCCATCGACCGGATCTACGCATAATTGCAGCGCTGATCTTTTTTCTGGCGAAAGTCATATCATTGTCTCTTAAATTTCAACAGCGCCAATGAAAAAATTGATGCTCCTGACTTTTTATCTAAGTTTTTTTTGCATCGCTTTTGCTTCCGATTCCGTTTCGGTTTTATCTCCCGATAGAAAAATAAGGGTAGAAATTGCGACGGGCACCACAATTTCTTATAAAATTTTTCTCGATGATCAGTTGATCGTTGTTCCTTCCTTCATTGGCCTTTCCTTGAAGAATGGTTTGCAATTGAACGGCCCTTCTTCCAAAAAATCGTTTAGTTTCAAAGCCGTTCATGAAACGATCATTCACCCCCTCCCCGATAACCGCAGGATCATTCCTGATCACTACAATGAACTGACAATAAAATGCAATCCTCCATTTGAAATCCTGTTCCGGGTTTACGATGATGGTGTGGCCTACAGGATCAGAACAAATTCGCGTGATTCCATGATCGTAGCCTATGAGGTGGCTTCAGTCAATTTCCCGGGCGGCGCAAAGATCATAGCTCCCATCATGCAAGAGCGGGAAGGCCAGGATAAGTATCACTCAGGCTTTGAAGAACTCTACCAGCAACGGCCAATCGATAGCATCGGTTCGAATGCATTGATGTTTTCTCCCCTGCTGGTCGAAACCGGAAATACTAAGATCGCCCTCACCGAATCAGACATTTCAAATTATCCGGGCATGTTCCTGAAGAGGAACGAACATTTCGGGCTAACCGGCGACTTCGCTCCTTATCCCCTCGAAGAAACAATTGCGGAGGGCGATTATCCGGAACGAATCGTGAAAAAGCGTGCCGATTATATCGCCAGAATTCCCGGAATACAAAACTTACCGTGGAGGGTGTTGATCATTGCGAGAGGGGACAAAGATATTCCGGCCAATGATCTTGTATACCGCCTTGGTGCTCCATCCAAAATTGAGGACCCTTCGTGGATACACCCTGCAAAATGCACAGATGAATGGATCATCGATATCAATCTCTTCAATGTTCCTTTCAAAACAGGGATCAATACGGCTTCCTACAAATATTATATAGACTTCGCCAAAAGATTCGGCTTCGAAAGAATAATGATGGACGCCGGCTGGAGCGACACGAAAGATCTGTTCAGGATCAATCCTAATATCGACATGGATACGATACTGGCCTACGCAAAAGAGAAAGGCATTAAAGTGAGCATGTGGACCCTGTCGATGACGCTGGACAAACAACTGGAAAGTGCACTTAACAGGTTCAATAAATGGGGCGTCGATTTTATCATGACCGATTTTATTGACCGCGACGATGAAAAGGCGAACCAGTTTTTTCAACGGATCGCGGAGGCCTGCGCAAAACACCATATCATGATCATGTTTCATGGTTGTCCACCACCCAAAGGATTTAACAGGACATTTCCGAATAACATTACGCGTGAGGCTGTCCTGGGATCCGAATACAATGCATGGAGCGATAAACCAACTCCGCCGCACGATCTAACGTTGCCGTTCACCCGAATGCTGGCTGGTCCATTCGATTATGAGCCGGGCCTGCTCGACAACGCAACGAGGGCACAATTCAAACCAATCTGGGGCAAGGTGATGAGCCAGGGAACAAGATCGCATCAGCTGGCAATGTTCATTGTTTATAATAATCCCATGCAAATTTTTTCCGGAAACCCGTCGCAGGGAATGATGGAGCCTGCATTCATGCAATTACTGGCGAGCTTCCCCACAACCTGGGACACGACCCTGATCATTGACGCAAAAATTGGAAACTACATTTATACAGCCAGGAAAAAGAACAATGACTGGTTTGTTGGGGGGATGACAGATTGGAATGCAAGAGATTTTGTTTTTTCGCCGGATTTTTTACCGCCTGGGAAATACGAAGCCGTTTTATGCGAGGACGGGATCAATGCCGACCGTTACCCTTCCGATTATGCAATAAAAGAATTTGAAATCAATTCGCAGCAGCGGGAAAAAATAAATATCCATCTCGCGCCCGGAGGAGGATTCGCGTTGCGCATCAGAAAACAATAATCTACTTCATCATTTTACTGACGAGTTCGCCGATGGTCTTCAGGCCTCTTTCCACTTCGGGGCTCCAGGGCCTTGCATAACTTATACGCATACAATTACCCAGTTGCTTCTGCGTCGAAAATACGTGGCCCGGCGTGATTGCAATTTTATTTCTGACCGCTTCCTGGTAAAGTTTATAACTGTTGATCTTCTTATTCAGCTCGATCCACAATACAAATCCACCCTGGGGTCGAGAAACTTTTGTATCCGGAGGAAAATATTGAACGATGCCCTGGATGTATCGCAAACATTGCGTGTACAATGCCTTTCTCAATTTCTTTAAATGGTATTCATAACGTCCGATGCTGAGGAAATGTGCAATGGCCAGCTGGGTGATGCTTGTTCCTGTAACAGTATGCACGAGCTTCAGCTGAACGACCTTCGCTGTAAATCTTCCTGGAATTGCCCAGCCGATACGATAGCCAGGCGCGAGAGATTTAGACAAGGACCCGCAATGAAGTACCCATCCTTCCTTGTCGAACGATTTGCATGTTTTGGGACGATGCCGTCCAAAATACAATTCACCATAAATATCGTCCTCGATCAAAGGGATCCTGTGACGGGTGATCAAATCAACCAACGCCTTCTTCTTGTCGTCCGGCATGCAGCTGCCGAGGGGATTGTTGAAATTGGGAACGATCACACAGGCGGCGATTTTAAATTTTCTCACGGCTTTGCTGAATTCTACAAGGTCGAGTCCGATCACCGGGTCAGTGGGGATTTCAATTACTTTCAAACCCATGCTTTCGATGGCCTGTAAAATTCCGAAATAGGTCGGACTTTCAATCGCAACCGTGTCGCCAGGTTTGGTAACTGCCCTCAGGCACATGATCAGCGCTTCGAGGCAGCCCGCAGTGACAACAATATCGTTTTCCGAAAATTTTCCACCCCAGTTGAAGGCAAGCTTGGCAATCTGCTTTCGAAGGTCCTGGTTTCCCTGCACGGCTTCATAATTGATGCCATGATGTTTTGAAGTTCTGATGGCGTGAACGATTGCTTTGTTCAATTTCGCTGCCGGCAACAATTCCAAGGGAGGAACGGCGAGCGCGAAATTTAAAAGGTCGTCGGAAGACAAATCCTTAAACACTGTTGAAATCATATCTGCGATGCTGACTTCATTTTCGACGGGAAGGGGCTCGGTCTTTTGCGGCAAATTTGGAAAGCGGCGGAAACTGAAGCGGACATAATATCCTGACTTGGGCCTCGATTCGATCAGTCCTTTTCCTTCCAGATGATAATATGCCTGGAAAGCCGTGCCCATGCTGATGCCATATTCTTCACTCAATACCCGCACGGATGGAAGTTTGTCTCCAATCTTCAATACTTCTTCACCGATCATTTTTTCGATGCCATCGGCTACCTGCATGTACAGGTGATCTTCACTCGATTTTTTGGTGATCATAAAATCATAATTGATGTAAGAAAATAAGCAGCCTTCTAATATTTCCATCTGATCTAGTCAAAATTAACAAATCTGAATCTGTTTTTAATAAATGATTTTGGAGAAATTTGTGATAGCATCGGGAAATCTCAGAGAACTGATGAATTTCTATTGCTCAAACCTGCATCGATGGAAATCGTGAATCTGAAAATACTTGACTACGAACCACGGCACCAGCCTTATTTTGAAAACCTGAATCGTGAATGGATCGAAAAAGATTTTGTGCTCGAGCCGCTGGACATATTTGTACTGACCAAACCGGAAGAAGCCATACTGCAACCCGGAGGCGCAATTCTGATGGCAAGCGTCGATGATGAGATTGTGGGAACAGCCGGACTTCGAAAATTAGGTAATGACTGTTTTGAATTTACTAAGATGGCCGTAACTCCTTCGTGGCGGGGCAAGGGCATTGGCGAAGCGTTGGCGAGGGCCGCGATTGAAAAAGCCACCAGGCTGGGCGCATCGAAACTTGTATTGTATTCCCAAACCTGCCTGCCGGGAGCCGTGCCCCTGTACAAAAAAATCGGATTCAAAGAAATTCCGCTTGACAAAGCTTATAGTCGTTGCGACATAAAAATGGGAATGAAGCTGGATACAATTAAGGTAATGAGCGTGTCACAGGAAGACGCTTCGATTGTTGCGGCAATCGGCAAGCGTTCTTTTTACGATACGTTCAAGCCAAATTTTCGCAATGTGGGTGATCTGATCACATATCTCGATCAGACTTATGGAATAGAAAAGGTCGCAGCAAGTATTAAAAAACCAAATAATGTGTTCCTTATTGCGTTATACCAGGGAAAGCCGGCGGGATTTGCAAAACTGAAAAAGCAGTCCGTCAACAAGCAGGTGGATGGCGCAATGCAGACAGAACTTCAAAAGATCTATGTACTCAAAGAGTTTCATGGAAGCGGCGTGGCGAACAAGTTGATGCAAAAAATCCTGGAACTGACAGAAGATCTTCAAAGTGAAACGCTATGGCTTGACGTGCTCGTCTCCAATGAAAGGGCGAGGCAATTTTATGAAAAGCATGGTTTCGCAGTTTGTGGCAAACATTTATTCATTATCGGCAGCCAGGAATTCTCCTATCATATAATGTCCCGACCTGTTGCACAAAAAAATATTCATTCATCATCTGAAATCATTGGCCATGGAAACCTTTGAAGAAATCATAGTTCAAAAGACGACAAGATCATTTATCCACCAGGTAGACTGGAACAATCTTGAATTCGGGAAATACAATTCGGATCATATGCTGGTCTGCGATTATGCAAAGGGAGACTGGAAAACTCCGCATATTGTTCCCTTTAGCAATCTTTCATTGAGTCCGACCACGCTTGCGCTTCATTATGGTCAAACGATTTTTGAAGGAATGAAGGCATTTTCCATGCAGGATGGAAAGATCAATATCTTTCGGCCATTCAGGCATTATGAAAGATTTGTCAGATCTGCCGACCGTATGTGCATGGCTGTTATACCGCAGGATATTTTTATCGACGGCCTCCAGCGCCTGATAGAACTTGACAGAAAATGGGTTCCTTCTTCTCCCGGTTCTGCGCTGTATATCCGGCCGTTTATGATTGCCACCGAGGCAAAATTGGGCGTTAAAGTGTCAGAGGAATATCGCTTTATCATTGTAAGCACTCCGGTGGGACCATATTACCAGAAACCTTTAAAAGTAAAAATTGAAACGCGTTACGTACGTGCGTGCCGCGGTGGAACCGGGTATGCAAAATGCGGAGGCAATTACGGCGCTGCTTTTTATCCCACCCAAAAAGCCAGGGAAGAAGGATTTGACCAGGTGCTGTGGACCGATGGAAAGGATAATAAATTTATTGAAGAATCCGGCACCATGAATGCAATGTTCGTGATCAATGACCGGCTGATCACGCCCCCCTTATCCGATTCAATCCTGGATGGCATCACGAGAGACAGCTTCATCAGGTTGGCGAAAGACGAGGGAATCTGGGTGGAAGAAAGACAGGTAAGTATCGATGAAATAAGAAATGCATTCAACAAGAATACGATTACAGAAGCTTTTGGCGTCGGAACCGCAGCGGTGGCCAGCTCGATTCAAACCATTGGGATCGATGACGAAATTTATGAAATGCCGGTGACCAATAAACCGAAAATCATGGACCTCTTGAAAAGCAGGCTTCACGATATCAGAACGGGTCTTTCATCAGACATACATCAATGGAATTATACTGTTTGATCAGAAATCCTGCCGGCATCCATAACAATAACTTTCCGGTGATCCGCGCGAATAAATCGCGCGGATCTTTTTTGTTGTAGGCACCCGCCGATCTCTCTGCAATTTTATTTGTAACTTCCATCGACTATCCCCACTTCCGCATTCTGATCTATTCTTTCCAAAATACTTTGTATGAATCCCGAAACTCTCAGGTTAAAAGATATAAGCTGGAAGAAATGGGGCCCTTATCTCTCCGAAAGGCAGTGGGGAACAGTGAGGGAAGATTACAGCCCTGACGGCTCAGCCTGGTCGTACACCACTCATGATATGGCCCGGAGCAAGTCGTGGCGCTGGGGAGAGGAAGGGATCGGCGGTATTTGCGATGATCGCCAGCTTTTGTGTTTTTCAGTTGCGCTATGGAACGGAAAGGATCCCATCATCAAAGAACGACTCTTTGGCCTTTCAGGCAATGAAGGTAATCACGGCGAAGATGTCAAGGAGATCTATTATTATCTGGATTCCACGCCAACGCACAGCTACATGAAAATGCTGTATAAATATCCGCAATCAGAGTTCCCTTATAATTGGCTCGTGGAGGAAAATGCAAGAAGATCCAAGGCTGATCCGGAATTCGAATTGATCGACACCGGGATATTTAATGACGACAAATACTTTGACATATTTATTGAATATGCAAAATCAGAAGCCGAAGACATACTGATCCGTATCACCGTTCAGAACCGCGCTAACGAAAAAGCAAACCTGGTTTTGCTTCCCACCCTCTGGTTTAGAAATACCTGGCGGTGGGGATATGACGACTACAAACCGAATCTTTTTGCCATCAGCAACGACACTGTTGAAATCGAACACAAGGACCTGGGAGAATACCTCCTCGTATGTGAAAATTGCAACGGCCTGATCTTTTGTGAGAATGAAACCAATACGCCAAAACTGTATAATTACCGGGATGAAATGAAATATTTCAAAGACGGGATAAACGATTACGTCATCAATAATGCCGCTTCCGTTGATCCTGAAAAGGACGGAACAAAATGTGCCGCCCGGTATGATTTGCAGATAGAAGCGAAGCAATCACTGCAGGTTCATTTGCGGCTTAGCAAAAAAAATCCCTCGGCCAAAACTGCCGGGCAGGAAAAGATTTTTGGGCTGAGGCTACAGGAAGCGGACCTTTTTTATGCAGATCTCCAGAAGGAAATTGCCAATGATGAATTAAAGCAAATACAAAGACAGGCTTTTGCAGGCATGCTTTGGAGCAAACAGTTTTACCTGTATAATGTGAACCAGTGGTTGAAAGGCGATCCTGCAGAACCAACACCTCCCGCTGAAAGGCTGAAAGGAAGAAATAAAGAATGGAGGCATCTCAACAACGCAGACATCATGTCCATGCCTGACAAATGGGAATATCCCTGGTTCGCTTCCTGGGATCTTGCCTTTCACTGCATTTCCTTTTCACTGATTGATCCCGGATTTGCCAAGGACCAGTTGACCAAACTCACGCACGAATGGTACATGCATCCGAATGGCCAGCTGCCGGCATATGAGTGGTCGTTCTCAGATGTCAACCCACCTGTGCACGCGTGGGCGGCCTGGAGAGTATATGAGATCGATAAAAAAATGTCGAACGCACAGGGAGACACACAGTTTCTCGAGATCATTTTTCACAAGCTGCTGATGAATTTTACCTGGTGGGTGAACAGGAAAGACGTTGAAGGAAATAATATTTTCGAAGGCGGTTTTCTCGGGATGGACAATATTGGCCTTTTTGACCGCAATTCAACGCTTGCAAACGGCGCCACACTTGAGCAATCGGACGGCACAAGCTGGGTAGCGATGTATTCGCTGAACCTGATGCGCATTGCCTTGGAACTTGCGAAAACAAACAGCGTCTACCAGGACATGGCGAATAAATTCTTTGAACATTTCCTGTATATCGCCGGAGCCATGGAAAATATGGGAGAAAGTGCCACCGGGCTGTGGGATGAAGGCGACGAATTTTTTTACGACATGTTAAGGCTGTCGGACGGAAGCACTTTTAAACTGAAGATCAGATCGATGGTCGGGCTTATTCCACTATTCGCCGTGGAAGTGCTTGATGACGAGATCCTGCAGTCGCAACCTGAATTTGCTGCGAGGCTGCGCTGGTTTTTTGATAACAGGCCCGACCTTGCATCGCTGGTTTCGCGCTGGCATGAAAAATCGGCCGATGAAAAACACCTGCTTTCGCTTTTGCGAGGCCACCGGATGAAAAGAATTTTGTACCGGATGCTGGATGAAAATGAATTTCTTTCGCCATATGGTATAAGGGCGCTTTCAAAATACCATGAAGAGCATCCTTACGAATTGAATGTTGATGGAACTCTACTTAGTGTTAAATATACACCTGGAGAATCTATCACCGACTTGTTTGGGGGCAATTCCAACTGGCGCGGACCAATCTGGATGCCGCCCAACTTCCTGATCATCGAATCCCTGCAGCGCTTCCATCATTATTATGGAGATGAATTCCGTGTTGAGTATCCGACACATTCGGGAAACTATTATAGCCTGGATGAAATTGCGGCGGGACTCCAGGAAAGGCTGGTCGCACTTTTCCTACGCGACACAAAAGGCAGACGCGCAATTTTTGGAGACAATGACAAATTTCAATTTGACGGGAATTTCAATAACTACCTTCTGTTCTACGAGTATTTCCACGGAGATAATGGCCGCGGAATCGGGGCTTCGCATCAAACAGGATGGACCGGACTCGTCGCTAAACTCATTCAGCCACGCTCATGAAATTTGTTTAAAAAAAATCATTTCGATTTCTATAATTTTCGACAAATTAATTGTAACTTTTCTTCACCCCCCGAACTCTTAATGCGTTTTCCCCTTACCCGTTGAATAAACAAATGCCTTGCTTTGCCGTCCGCTGAAAACGATTTTTAAAATCTAAACAATGGAGGTCAACATGAAACTTCATCAATCTCCTTTCGTGAACCGGCGCAAGAAAACTATTGAATTCCACATATCCAATAGCTGCGCATCCCGCATCTCTCTGGCTGGCTCCTTCAACCATTGGGCACATGACGAATTAAAAATGAAACCTTCCAAAAACGGTGTTTGGAAGATAGAAATCCCCATGTTACCCGAAGGAAAATACCACTACAAGTTTTTTATCGATGAAAGAATGTGGATGGAGGATATAGAGAATCAATTCCGCGAACCTGATGGCGTAGTGGGTTGGAACAGCGTTCTGAACGTCTGATCCGATAGCATTCATTCAACTGAATCCCTTTCTACTTTAAAAGCACCTCGAGCATCTTGTCTGCCACAAGCTGGTTGCCTCGTTCGTTGAGATGAACCCTGTCTGCAGTAAGGATGCCCGATTCTTTATTCTCCGTATTATTTTTCAAATTGTATCCCAGGAAAAATTTCCTGCAGTCAACCAGATCGCAGTCAAATCTGCCTGCAAGGTTTCGTATGATCTGTGCATAGCGATTGAGGTCACCATCCTGCTGATTGGTATAATCAGTTTTTTCTCCGATCACCGCCGGCGTGCAAAGAACGACCTTAATATTTGCGGCCTGCATTTTTTTGATAATGGCCGTGTAGAATTTTTCAAATTTATCTGCGTCGGTACCTGTGCCGTACGACACTTTATGCCAGACATCATTCACCCCGATCCAGATAATTACTTCATCAGGGTTTTTAGCCATGACATCGTCATCCATCCTGAGGTAAAGATCATATACTTTATTTCCCCCGATGCCTGCCCCGATCAATTCAAATTGCGCACCCAATCCTTTTTTCGCCAGTGAATCTTTTATGCGCAAAATAAAACCGCCGGCCTTTGCTCCTGCTTCTGTTAGAGAATCTCCAAAGAAAATGACGCGTTTGGGCTTTTGATTGAACATCGACGAAGTTGTAATGAATAATCCAACTATCAGCAGCGTTTGGCGAAGTGAATTCATCCCTTAATTTTTTTAATCATTCTATAATATTATGCTGATTAGTCTTGCAGGCAGATCACCTGTTCGATCCTGTTGATGATTTGCAGGCAGGCGCGCACATTATGATATGGGCATTTCCAAAGTCCGGCCTTGTCTTTATTTTCCATAATGGAATGGTCTTCATTCACTCCCCAAAACCATTCTCCGTTATCATGGTCCTTGATAAATTTTTCTGCGAAATCCCAGCTTTGCAAAGAACGCATGAGATAGGCGTCATCGCCTGTTACCTGGAAAGCATTGAAGAATCCGACCATAGCTTCCGCCTGCGGCCACCAGTGCTTTTCTGTGATATGATGGCCGTTTTCAGACTCATACATCAAACCCCCTTCTTCATCGATGCCACTGACCACAGCGTCGGCAATTTTTACACCCAAAGAGCGCATGGTGACCGTCCATCCTCGATGACGGATGGTTTCAGCGACTTTCTGTAAAAGCCAAGCGGCTTCAATATCGTGGCCGTAGGAAATAATATTCGAGCGGCTTGTCCAGTTCTCCGTGAAAAATAATTTAAGATGAAAAGACCGGCTGTCTACGATATGGTGTGCAAAGACTTCGAGAAGATTGTCGAGTTGTCTTTTTAGTTTTTTATCTGGCCAGGCCTGGTACAAATTCGCATAGGCTTCAGCGATATGAAGATGCGTGTTCATTGTTTTTCTTTCGTTCGCATCTTTAGCACTGAGTCGCAGGTCGGCAATCCCGTTCCATTCCCTGTCAAATGCTTCAAAATATCCTTTATGTTTCCTGTCGTAAGCGTGGCCTTCGATGTCCTGGTAAAGCCGGATAGCCAGTTCAAGCGCGGCTTCGTCGCCTGAAGCTTTGGAATACTCACTCAGGGCATAGATGCAAAATGCAATGCCGTAGATCTGCTTGCGGTCATTGAGCTTCTTTCCCCGGTAGTCGACAGTCCAATAAACGCCTCCAAATTCCCTGTCCACAAAATAGGAGTTGATGTATTCATAAGCGCGTCGGGCTATTAAGAGCCATTTTTTATTTTGTTTGTAATTGAATGCTGCTGAAAATGTCCAGAGAATTCTTGCGTTCAGCACCACTCCCTTGGGCGCTTGTTTTTCCGGGACATTATCATTGTTTACACTGCCATAGAAGCCGCCATTTTCATGGTCGGGCGTGAATTCGATCCAATAGTCAAGGATCTCTTTCAGCTCCTGTTGCAGCTGCTTTTTGTATTTTCCCAGATAAATGTCCATGCGACAGTTAATTACTCGAAGCTAGTTTCTTTTGTTTTCCCTGCTGTAAAAAATTTTTTATTCTTCCTGATCAACCTGTCAATCCTTTCAACCGAAGTGGCAGAGCGGAGTCCGTCCGGCGGCGTATTGATGACATAGTCTAGCAGCTGATCCACTGTGCTGGTGGCCACGTGCAGCCTTGTATCCGCGGAGGCATAATATATAAACACCCGGCCGTCCTTATCTGCTATCCAGCCATTGGAAAAGACTACGTTGGAAACATCCCCAACCATTTCCTCGTCGTTTGGGGCGAGGAAATATCCGGCAGGTTTATGAGTGACCCGGGTAATATCTTTCAGATCAGTAAGAAAAAGGTACAACACATAACGGAGGCCCGCAGCGGTGTTCCGGACTCCATGCGCCTGGTGCAGCCATCCCTGTGCGGTCTTTATCGGCGGCGCTCCCAGTCCGTTCTTGAGCTCATAAACTGTATGGTATTGCTTCATGTCGATAATCTGTTCTTCCGTGATGACAGCGGGATTCATTCCGGATGCCAGGCCGAATCCGATTCCGCCGCCGCTGCCCGCTTCGATAAATCCATCCTGCGGCCTTGTGTAGAAAGCATATTTGCCCTGCACAAATTCTTCGTGGAGGACAACATTACGTTGCTGGGCAGACGCAGTTTCCAGGTCGGGCAGCCGTTCCCAGTTCTTCAGATCTTTTGTTCTTGCGATGCCGCACCTGGCGACGGCCGCCGACTGGTCGTACAGGGGCGCGGAATTGTCGCGACGTTCGGTGCAAAACAGCGCATAGATCCAGCCATCTTCGTGCCTCGTGAGCCGCGCGTCATATATATTGGTGTCGGGGTCGGCTGTCTCCGGCATGGTTACAGGCCTGTCCCAAAACCTGAACTGATCAACTCCATTTGGGCTTTCGGCAATCGCAAAAAACGACTTGCGGTCGTTTCCTTCTACCCGCGCCATGACGAGGTAACTGCCTTTCCATTTTATTGCGCCGGCATTAAAGACCGCGTTGATGCCGAAACGTTCCATGAAATAGGGGTTCGTGCTGCAGTCGAAATCATATCGCCAGTTGAGCGGAACATGCTCGGCCGTTAGCGCCGGGTGGCGGTGCCTTTCAAAAACGCCATTTCCTCCTTTCAAAACCCTGTTCGGTCGATCGATAAGCTTTTGCCAGGTTTTTTCAAGTTTTTTTTGCCTTTGTTTAAATAAGCCGTTTTTCATGTGTCAATGTTTGTTAGCAGGAGCAATGATCAATATTCTCCAAGCCTGTTCCACCAAGTTTTTTTGAGGATGAAAATTATTGTTGCCAATAATAGTGCTGTCAGTAATAATGGAATTTTCAACCAAAGCACGAGATACATGGGAAGGATGGTCAGGCAAAGCTGTCCGATCATCCCGAGAACGATATTGAATGCGTTGATCTTAAAATTTTTGTTGCTGACGAAGGATGGATCTTCGGCTTTGACCCAACGGTCAACCGGCTTCCAGAATCCCCATGGCCTCACATTCCGGTAGAAAGATTTTAGCGTTTCCGTGTCTGTCGGCGGTGTTGCATAGGTTCCGGCAATGGATCCTCCCAATGAAAGCAGGAATATCCAGGGCCAATAATAGAGGTCCAGCGAATGGAGCAAACCATATGATTGTAAGACTGCGAGCGCAATGGCCGGAACAATGCCTGCGAGCATTCCCCAGAAAAATCCGCTTGCATTGAACCGCCACCAATGCCACTTCAGCATGTTCGAAGCCACATACCCTCCGTATAGGCCCGACACTATCCATTGCAATACCGTGTTCACATCTTTTACAAAAAGTCCAAGGACGACGCCGATCGTCACCACCACCAAACCTGCGAGATAATTCATTGAAATGATCCGGCGGGTTGAAGCGGCTGGATTCACATATTTCAGGTAGATATCGTTTACCAGGTAAGCCTGGGCAGCATTGAGCGTACCCGAAAAAGTTCCCATGAACGCGCCGAGCAGGCCGGTGAGTACCAGGCCCATCAATCCTGCCGGAAGAAAATTATTTATCGCTGCAGGAAGAATTCTTTCAAAGTCTGTTCCGTTCGTCGTTTGAAGGTCACCGTTAATCTGGTTGAAATAAAGAAGCGCCAGCACTGTGAGGCCGATGATCATGGAATACCTGATGGGTAAGAGAATGATTGAAACAAATCCGCTCATTTTACTTGCTTCCTGCGGCGACCTTGTGCTCAGGATCTTTTGCATGTCGTAGTTGGGCGCTGGTCCGGCGAGGCTGGCGAAAATTCCTTTGAATAGCATCATCATGAAAAAAATTCCGAACAGAGAAAAGCCGTCCTCGCTGATCTTCCTGTTGGCGTCCGAAACGAGCTGTGACCAGTCGAGGTTGAGTTTCCATCCGAAAAAGGGATCGGTCCATCCCGCCGGCACATTCACGGCCCCGCCATGAAGTTTCAACATGGCAATGATGCCAATGCTAAGGCAGGCGACGGACATGATTATATATTTTACAACATCGCCCCAAACGATGCTGTGCATTCCGCCCAGTATGGAATAGAACATGGCAAAAAGCGTAAAAATGATTCCATAAAAATGGGGAACGTATTGGGCTTTGATGGAAAAGGGAACAAATTTTTGAACCTCAGACCAGGGAATGAATATTTCGACAAATTTTCCCAGGCCGACGAATCCATAAGCCATGAAGCCGAGGCAACTCAGGAGTGCAAAAGCGACGACAATATTGTGGGATGATTTTACGCCCTTACCCTGTTTTCCAAATCTTCCCGCCAACCACTCCGCCCCGGTTGTTGCATTAGAGCGGCGCAACCATCGCGACAAATACATCATGAGAAATACCTGGTTGAAAACCGGCCATAGCCAGGGTATCCAGATGCTTTTCATTCCGTACACAAAACACAGACTCACCATCCACATGGTGCCGGAAATATCAAACATGTCCGACGCATCGCTAAGTCCGAGCATATACCAGGGCAGCGATTTGCCGCCCAGCAGGTAGTTCTCCTTATTTCTGCTTGCCTTCTTTCGCAATACCCATCCGATCACTACCATGGTGCAGAGATAGGCAACAATAAGCGCAAGGTCAATCGCTTTTAATTTCATTGATCGATCGGTGCGGCCCCGCTTCTCTTCGTCGGCGGAGGCGTCGGGTTAATGATAAATATTTTCCTTTTTGATATCTTCCTGAAACAGCGTTTTGTCAGCCTTAAAAAACCGGACAAAGTCGCCGGCCGATGCCTGGCCTTTGTAAGGCATATAGAATTCGAAATGATTAGCAGATTGAAATCCGGAATTTCGCCACGCCAACGCGTATGCGATTTTGTGTTGTTCCAATACCGGAAGAAGAACTTTTGTCCACCAAAGACTATCAGGAAGGCCATTGTAACCAAATTCCGTCAGGGCCGGAATCTTGTTCTTCTCCTTTGCTATGGCTTCGAGCCTGCCCAGGGTTTGGTCAAGCTCTTTCATGAAATCATCGTTGTTTTTAATGGAATTACCCTGGTAAATATCGAATCCTACAATGTCGACCCAATCATCGCCGGGATATCTTAGCAGGTAATCGCCGATAGATTTGAAACGATCGGTATTGAAAGCATACAAGAGATTGTGAACATTTTTTATGGCGCGCAGATAAGTTTCAGTAAAGCGGTAGAGCTGAATGATCTCCTCCGGGCTGCAGTTTTTTCCTCCCCACCAAAACCAGTCGCCATTGAGTTCATGAAAAGGCCTGAAAATTACCGGGATCAACTCACCGCTCTTTCCTTTGAGGCTTAGCATAAACGCGGCAATCCTGTCGAGCCAGCTTTTGTACAATTCGTTTTTCGATCCGCCAGGTAGAATGGATGCAACGGTTCCCGGTGAAGGATCCCAGGCTGTTTTGCCCGTTAGCGGGTTGTTGAGATGCCAGCTGATTGTGATGACGCCTCCCCGTTCATAACCTTCGCGGATGAACGCTTTCATCCGGTCGAATGGAACCGAATCGAGATTCATGGTGTGATCCAGTTCAATCCTTCCGAGCTCCCATCCGTATATGGCAGGATAGTCGCCGGTTACGTCTTTGATATCACTTCTGCCGGGAATATATTTCCAACCCACACCGTATGCGAGGTCATCCTGGTGCCCCACCATAAAGCCTTTTGCCGGTAAATTTTTCAGGTGCCGGAACAGCTGTACTGTTTCCCTCGTGGCATGATTGTCCACTGGAAGCTCATTTTGCGCGGACGATGCAAGATGACATGCCATGCAAAAAAGTGCGGCGAATGTATAATTGATTAAAATTCTCAGGGATTGTGTATTTGGGACTCAAATCAAATATAAGTTTACCCCCGTTTCAAGGATAATACTTTTTTGTCCGATACATGTGGTAATTTATCAAATGCGACACGGTTTGGATTTTTTTTGAATTCAAAGAGTTTGATTTTTAAGGCCTTTATATAAATACTTTTCTTTCCATTTAATAATATTTTTTTATCTTATCATCAGTTATGCAGCACTTTTAAGAAGCGAAATGTCTTATAGTTCGCTACCATTATGAATAAGGATATCATGCGGGAGATCACCCCGCTTACCCAAAACGATTGCTTTACTATCTTTTCCCGTGTGAAAAAGGAATTTTCCTTCCCCTTACATTACCACGAAGAGTTTGAATTGAATTTTATTTCCGGGGCCTCGGGCGCTAAAAGGATCGTTGGCGATAATATCGAATTGATCGACGATTTGGAATTAGTGCTGATAGGTCCCAACCTTTATCATTCCTGGTTTACCTACCAATGCAAGAACGAAGAAATTAAAGAGATCACCATCCAATGGCATAAAGATCTTTTTGACGACAAGTTTCTCTGCAGGAACCAGCTCAACTATATCCGATGCATGTTTGACCGTGCATCGAGAGGGATCCTATTTTCAAAAGACACAATAAATTCGCTGGCTCCGCGCCTCCTGTCATTGAATCAGAAGAGCGGATTCGACTCAGTGCTGGAGCTGATGTCCATCCTCCACGACCTTTCCACGTCGAGGAATATGCGCAGTTTATCCAATGCAACTTTTGCGAATGAACATTTCAGTTACAACAGCAGGCGCATCGAAAAGGCTTTCCAGTACATGTACAGCAATTATGACAAAACTGTAACGCTTAGCGAAGTGGCGAAGCTGGTGAGCATGACGGACGTTTCTTTCAGCAGATTCATAAAGAAAAGGACCGGAAATACTTTTATCGACTCCCTCAATGAAATAAGGTTGGGCCATGCGTCCAAGAAACTGATCGAAACCACGCATTCCATCGCGGAGATCTCTTATAACTGCGGATTCAACAATATTTCCAACTTCAACAGGATCTTCAAAAAGAAAAAAGGCTGCACGCCGAAAGAGTTCAGGGAAAGTTTCACTCCCGGCACGAAAGTTTTCATCTGAAACGTTTTGTCATTATCGCGGAAAACCAACTGATGCAATGATCAGTGGAGGTTGCGCTCAACTATAGAATCGCCAATGGTCTTACTCACTCGCCCTATCTTTGCTGCTCAATCAGCTGTTTTGGAAAAATCAAATTTCGTTGATCAGATAAGGGTCTTTTGCCGCAGCGGTCACGGAGGTGCGGGAAGTAAGCATTTCATGCGCACCAAATACAATGCACTGGCGGGCCCGGATGGTGGTGATGGCGGAAGAGGCGGCCACATTATCCTGAGAGGCAACAAAAATCTTTGGACACTCCTTCACCTTCGTTATTATAAAAATGTGCTTGCAGAAAATGGAGAGTCAGGCAGCGGAAATAATTCGACGGGCCGTTTCGGAAAAGATATTGTGATCGAAGTTCCCCTCGGCACAATCGCACGCGATGAAGAATCGAGCAGGAAAGAAGCGGAGATCCTGGAAGATGGACAGGAGATTGTATGGATAAAGGGAGGAAGAGGTGGACTTGGAAATTCAAATTTCGCAACCGCAACAAACCAGGCGCCCGAACACGCGCAACCCGGAGAAGCGGGTTCTGAAGGTTGGAAAATTCTTGAGCTGAAAATGCTCGCAGATGTCGGATTGGTAGGATTTCCAAATGCTGGTAAGTCGACACTACTATCAGTCATGACTGCGGCGCGGCCAAAAATTGCGGACTATGCATTTACGACGATCACGCCACAACTTGGAATGGTCGAATACCGGGATGGAAGAAGTTTTTGTATGGCAGATCTACCGGGTATTATTGAAGGCGCCGCAGAAGGAAGAGGACTGGGTCATCGATTCCTTAGGCATATTGAAAGAAATGCAGCGCTTCTTTTTTTAATTCCTGCAGACAGCAATGATCATAAAAAAGAATTCGACATCCTTGTCAAGGAGCTGGAACATTTCAATCCTGAATTACTGCACAAGGAATTTATCATTGCAATTAGTAAGTCTGATTTGCTGGATGATGAACTGAAAGCGCATATTGCTGCAGAGCTTCCTGAAAAAATTCCGAATCTTTTTATTTCTTCCGCGACGCAGCAAGGCATCACGGAGCTGAAAGATTTGCTATGGAAAGTGATAAATAAAGAAAAATAATATTTGTTAAATTTTCATTGTGGCCAATGCATTCCACTGTTTCGTACAATATCGATTAATCAATTGCGTTTTGTTGAAGACTAAAATAATATAACGATTCGGATTAATTTAAGGTTACCAAGTTGGAGTAAGCGAAAAATGGTTTATTTTTGTTGCAGCTAACAATTCTTCGCCACTTCGTTGCATCCTTATAAAGCGTAAACTCATACGCTATCTAATCTAACAGCTTCCCTTATAACACGATTGTTTCAACTTCCAGATTGCGGCCGCACGATTGCCCATATAAGACTTTTATTTCGTCACTAAAAACCACTTATATGAAAAGGCGTTTAATGTCCGCAATTAGTAAGCTTACCCTTGGTGTATTTTTATTTACATTGGTAGCAGGTGCTACCGTACAAGCAGCAGGAATCAGCCCGGTAGAAAAAATGGCTGAGATAAAATATCTCGGTGTATCCGGTGATGATGTGTTGTTCAATGTATCTGTGGAAAATCCGACCGGATCCAAATTCAGCGTCATCGTGCTGGATGAAGACGGCTCGGCGCTGTTCCAGGAGATTTACTCAGATAAAAAATTCGAAAAGAGATTCAGACTGCAGAAGTCTGAAAGGCACAAACTCACATTTGTTGTGAGAAATTTCAAAGACGCCGACATAAAGCAGGCTTTTGAGATCAAAACACAATACGTGGAGGACGTGGTAGTTACCAGGTTATAAATCACCTTCAACGCTTACTAATTTTTAAGGAACTTCATTGAAGTTGACCGCTGTTCCTGCCAATGCAGGAACAGTTTTATTTTATGGGGTTTTGGCAGCCCGAAATGGGGCCTGGATGGTTTCTGACGGTTCGATGGCACTGAATCACGGCCGAAAGATTAAATTTGTTCCGGCATCAAATAGAGGCATTTACTATGGACCATAGATTATCCGATCTGTCAGAAACTTTAATAGGCTCCGAGATTGTAAAGCTGGGCGGCGATATCCGTGAAAAGATCAGGAAAGGAGAAAGGATTTACAATTTCACTGTCGGCGACTTTGATCCCAGGATATTCCCCATTCCGAAATCGCTTGAAGACGGCATCGTGGAAGCATACCGGATGCATTTCACCAATTACCCTGCAGCTGAAGGAAATCTTGACCTCAGGCAATCCATTTCTTCCTTCTTAAAAGAATGGGAAGGCCTGGACTATAGCCCCGAAGAAATTTTGGTAGCGAGCGGAGGAAGACCATTGATCTATTCTTTATTCAGAACACTCGCAGACAAAGACGACAAGATCATCTATGCCGTGCCTTCCTGGAACAACAATCACTATACACATTTTGTAGGTGGACAACACGTCATTATCGATACTACTGTAGAAAATAATTTCATGCCGAGAGCCGCGGACATGAAAGCCCATATCAAGGGCGCTACGCTAATTTGTCTCTGTTCTCCTCAAAACCCGACGGGAACTACGATCAGCAGGAAAGATCTTGAGTCTATTTGCGATATGGTTCTGGAAGAAAATGCCGGGAGGACCGCTAAAGAAAAAAAGCTTTACCTGATGTATGATCAAATGTACTGGCACCTGACTTATGGAGATACCGTGCATTATGATCCCGTTTCTCTTCGCCCGGCCATGAAACCTTACACGATTTATATCGATGCCATCAGCAAAGTTTTTGCTGCTACCGGCGTAAGAGTCGGATGGGCGTTTGGACCCACATCAGTGATCAATAAGATGAAAGCGCTGCTGACGCATATCGGTGCCTGGGCGCCGATGGCGGAGCAAAAAGCGACGGCCGCATTTCTCCTCGAAAAAGAAGCGATCGAAGAATACCTTCACCATTTCAAAAAAGAAATTGAATTGAGATTGCGGCGGATATATGAAGGTTTCATGATACTCAAGGGTGAAAGCTTTAACGTGGATGCCATTGCACCGCAAGGCGGCATCTATCTGACCGTAAAAATTGACCTGACCGGTAAAATCACGGAGGATGGCAGAGTCCTGAATGACCAGCCCGACGTCACTTCTTATATATTGGACGACGCCAAATTAGCCCTGGTGCCCTTTTCAGCTTTTGGGGCGGCAAAATCGCCCTGGTACCGCTTAAGCGTGGGTACCTGCAACAAGGATGAGATTTCCTCCATGTTCGGGCAGCTCAGGCGATCCCTCCACAAACTTTCATGATCTTTATCCCTTTTTACACCGGCAAAAAGAGGCCGGACGGTTTTAACTTTTGGGCAGTTTTTCTTACATTAGGATATGAATTTTGTACATCTTCGGTCGTTTGACAATTACATTAATGCCAATATCCAGTTGGGGAGGCTCCAGGATGAAGGTATTAATTGCCACCTGCAAGATGAATATACCACTACCATCGACCCGCTTTTGAGCAATGCAATCGGCGGGATGAAACTGATGGTTTATGAAAGCCAGGCACAACGCGCCATTAAAATCCTTGAACAGGCCAACAGCGGCATTTGACCGGATCCTCACCAACATCACGCGCGAAACTGTTGCGTATTTGTATGATTGTCCTTATCTTATTGCAGACCACTTGGTTGCTATGGAGAAGATTTCTAATTTTTTTGGGCATATTGAATCGTGGGAAAGAACAATGATGCTTATCGCCGGAATCCTTTTCTTTTGGCTGATTGAAAGTTTTATTCCGCTCTTCCGGTTCAGCTACAACAAGTACAGGCATGCCGGGCTAAATATATTTTTTACCCTTACAACCGTAGTTATCAATTTTATATTTGCATACCTGATCGTAAAGGCCAGTGATTATACCTGGACTCATAAACTCGGAGTTTTGAACATTGTCAAAATGCCGATGTGGCTCTATATTCTCCTGGCCCTGATGATCCTTGATTTTATAAGTTCGTGGCTCATTCACTGGATCCAGCACAAAGTAAAATGGATGTGGAAGTTCCATCTTATTCATCATTCGGACACTTTTGTGGACACTACAACAGCCAATCGCCATCATCCTGTAGAAAGCATTTTCCGTGCTGTTTTTACATTGCTGGCCGTACTCGTTGCGGGCTCACCGATCTGGGTGCTTTTTCTTTACCAATTCCTGTCAGTGCTATTTGCACAGTTTAACCACGCAAATTTTTCCTTTCCGAAATGGCTGGACAATGCAATGTCATGGGTGATCGTTTCGCCGGACATGCATAAGGTTCACCACCATTATGAACAACCGCTGACCGACACGAATTATGGCAATATTTTTTCGTGTTGGGACCGCCTCTTCGGCACTTACGTCCATATCAGTGATGTGAAGGCTTTGAAGTACGGCATTGATACCTACCCTGAAGAAACAGAAAACAACTCCCTCGGCAAACTGTTGAAGATTCCATTTGAAGAATATCGTCCACCGGCGGGGGCGAAATTCAGTAACCCTAATCCCAAAGCATGAAATCATTGCTTAACAAACTTGTCATTTTATTTACAATACTAACCCCATCAATCACTGAAGCTCAAAATTATGTTCAGATCGCGGATTCAGTTCGCTTTTCGCGAAGTGTACCTGCAATGGCTTACGCTGTCATCACCAGCGATAGTATTATTGAAGTGGGTTTTTGTGGTTTCAGAAAATTTAGAACAAGAGACAGCCTTCGTATGCAGGACCGTTTCGACATCGGGACCAATACAGCGGCACTCACATCCTATATCGCTGCGCGACTGGTTGAAAGCGGTAAAATAGACTGGACCACCAAACTTTTAGACGTCTTTCCTGAATTCAAATCGAGATGCCTTCCCGTTTACAGGAACATCTCGCTCAGCGATCTTCTTTCCAATCAAACGAGGCTTCCGCTGTATGCCACACTCGATGACTGGTACAAAATTCCCGACTTCACCGGCAACACCATGTCGGCGCGGCGAAAAAATTTCACGCTCTTCATGATCGAGCAGAAACCTTATATGGAGAATGTGGTTTCAAGAAAGATTGAATTTTCAATGGCGGGATATGTTGTTGCAACCTCGATGCTGGAGAAAGTGGCTCACAAAAAATGGGAGAACCTGGTCAACGATTATATCAACGACCCCCTAAAAATGAATTGCAAATTCGGCTGGCCCAATCTTACAGACACCGCGGCAGCCATCGGCCATTGGTCACAGGGAAATTATTTTCATAGCGAAGATGCAAACACCTGGGTCAAGCCCAATGCATTGCTTTATCCCGCGCACGATATTAATATGGACCTGTCCGACTACATCAGGTTCATGCAGGAAATGCTCAGAGCACTAAAGGGAGAAAAAGCGCATATCAGCCAAAGCAATGCAGCCTACATTCTTTATGGCATACCTGATTATTCGTTAGGCTGGAACAATGGAAGTCTCAATGATTATACCTATGCTTTCCATGAAGGCATTTCGTTATTGTACAATTGCCGTGCGGAAGTGATCAAAGAAAAAAATACGGCTATTATTGTTTTGTGCAATTCGGGCGACAGAGATGGAAGAGGTGCTGTCGTCAACCTGGTAAGAATCCTGGAGGCGAAATTTTTAGATCGCTGAGGTCAGTTCATCTTTTACTGTTGTTGTTGCTGCTGTTGCTGCATCATTTCAAGATATTTTCTGTAGGAGTTCTGCTGGCCGGTATTCTTTGCGGGCTGTGGCCGCAGGATCGCGCTGGCATCTTCGGAGGTTCTTCCATCTTCATACGACACGGAAACGCCCACTTCCAAAACATGTTCCAGGCCTCCTTTGTAGATCCCTCTTACTGGTGAGCAATCGCTGAAGTTCCTACCAACGGCAAGGCGCACATGCAATCCGTTTGCAATACAATTATTGGTAGGATCTATTCCGACCCAACCATAGGATGGAATATATGCCTCAACCCAGGCATGCGTTGCACTCTCACCGCGCATTCCGTTCTTGTTCGGACAGATATAACCGCTGACATATCGCGCAGGTATATTGCGTATCCTCAGCATCACGAGGAGAATGTGTGCAAAATCCTGGCAAACGCCGGCTCTTAGTTTCCAGATCTCATCAAGCGTGGTTTCTACGGATGTTATCCCCTTGATGTATTTGAAGTTCGTAAAGACGAAATCAGCCATTTTTTTCACCGATTCCAGTGGCGTGCAATCGTCGCATTCCTGCGCAGCGATTACTTGCATCAATTCCTCCATACCCACAAATTGCTCGCGGTTCAAAAAATCAATATAAGGAACCTGGTTGTTCAGTGTTTTCAAATAACTCCATTGTTCCTGCGCCGGCATTTCATCTTTCGGCGTCGACCTCGGATGTGTAACTACTTCCACCTTCGAGTCAATGACCAATTCCAGATGTGGTTCACGATGTGTAAAAGAACCGATTTCATTCCCGTAATAATCTTTGAAAATATCAAGATCGGGGTCTCCACTGATATTCAGTTCCTGCCGTACGACGTCCTGGAACTCGTCCTTTACCGGAAAAAGCATTACCTGATTTGCGCTGTCGCGTACGGGTGAGTCGTAGGTATACCTGGTGATGTGATGAATCTTAAATCTTGCCATTGATTAGTCCCGGATCTTTTAGGGTTGCCGGTTATTGTGGTTTATGTCTTTTATTTATACATGTGCAAAATAATGTTGATTGAGGGAATTACCCACTTCATAAATATCATCCCTTACTCCTCTTAAGAATGAATGCAAGCCCTGGCGCATGATATTTTCGACGGTTGAATAGATCACCCTGCTCCTGATTTTCCCGATCATGAACTCGATCTTCTGATAGCCTTCCAGATTCTTGTCGCTTTTCAATCTTCCAAAATAACGATACAGCTGTCCAATTGAATATAGCACCGAACGTGGAAAATCCGGATTCAATACGATCTGTTCTATGACATTCCTGGGCTCGAAACCGCCGCGGTAGTGTTTCAGATATAACTCATATCCTGAAATCGAGAGCAACATATATTTCCAGTAATTGGGATCTGTTCTTTCGAAGTCGTAATTCAGATCGCTGAATTTTACGTCGAGGATGTCGGAAGATTGAATACAACGTTCGAGGAATTTGCCGATGTTGATGAATGCATAACCTTCGCCGCGCGCCATGGTCACTTCGATCGTTCCATAATACAAAATACCCTGTTTGATGAGTACGTCCAGAACTGTAACGGGATCTTCACGATTCAGCAATTGTATCAGTTGTTCGTCTTTTACCATGTGATAATAATCGTTGAGACACTGCCAGAGTTCTTTGGTAATATGGTCCTGCACGCTACGGGCATTTTCCCTTGCATGGGTGATGATATTGACGACGGAATTGGGATTCTCACGGTCGGTGACCATAAATTGTAAAACGTCACGCGACTGATCAGCAATAAGGTTGGCCTCTTCTTCCTTAAGATAAGTGAAGATGCGAAGGACAGGGTTCCATGAAAATTCCTGCAG
>Ga0206955_1069_pt3 | contig 26434 bp, 19 predicted proteins | sample Alteio_BWOrgHeat_34_FD_153247 | JGI IMG/M metagenome (GOLD analysis project Ga0206955, IMG submission 153247) | Enriched cells from forest soil in Barre Woods Harvard Forest LTER site, Petersham, Massachusetts, United States -... | ecosystem: Environmental > Terrestrial > Soil > Temperate forest >...
CGTAGTCACGGAAAATATCTTCAGAAAACTGGAATCCGGCCTGCCTATTCGCAAGGCGGCATTGGAAGGTAGCAAGGAGATCTTTTTTGCAGTGATTTCTACCTCTATCACCCTTGCCGTGGTCTTTCTTCCGGTCATTTTCCTCCAGGGTTTTGTAGGAAGACTGTTCCGGGAATTTGGGGTTGTACTTGCCGCCGCAGTATTGATCTCGGCCTTTGTCTCCTTAACCATTACACCTGTGTTGAATGTGTACCTGACCAGGAAGAACACGCAGCATGGCTGGTTCTATGTCAAGACGGAGCCTTTCTTCACCGGGATGGAAAATGGCTACCGGCATTTGTTGAAAGCTTTTATGAAAGTGAGATGGATGGCCTGGGTAATCATTGGAGCATGCGGATTGATGATAATTTTAATACTTAGGAATCTGCAAAGTGAAATTGCGCCGCTGGAAGACAGAAGCAGCGTACGCTTTACCGTAACGGCAGCCGAAGGGACGAGTTACAGCTACATGCAGGACATTGCTGACGATATATCCAACTACCTCTACGATTCTGTCCCTGAACGCGATTTTGTTTTTGCGCGAACTCCTGCAGGCGGAACCGTCAATACTTCGCAACCGAGGATTGGTCTCATTCCCGCTGACCAGCGCAGCCGCAGCCAGTCAGAAATTGCGGCTGACCTTCAACGTAAGGTTGCGCGATTCAATGATGCAAGGGTTTTTGCCATCCAGGAGCAAACGATTGCCGTAGGATCGGGATCGCGGAGCAGCTTACCTGTTCAGTTCATTCTCCAGAACCAGGATCTGAACAAATTGAAAGATGCCATTCCTAAATTCCTCGAAGAAGCGAGAAAAGAAAAGACCTTCTCTAACGTGGACGTCAACCTGAAATTCAATAAACCGGAGGTGTGGATCACCCTGGATCGCATTAAGATCAAAGACCTGGGCCTTTCAACGACCGATGTGATTTCCGCCATGCAGGCTGCTTTCAGCGGCGGAAGGCTGGCCTATTTTATTATGAATGGCTATCAATACCAGGTGATCGCGCAGGTTGAAAGAACGGACCGCGATAAACCTTTTGATATCGAAAAACTTTATGTCAGGAATAGCAGGGGGGAAAGCATTCCCCTCAGTGCAGTAATTCATATGGACGAGAACAGCAGTCCTTCGACATTGTTCCATTTTAACAGGTACAAGGCCGCGACGATCTCCGCCTCGCTTGCGGAAGGAAAAACGATCGGTGATGGCATCGACGCCATGCAGGCAATCGCGAACAAGGTTTTGGACAGCAGTTTCCAGACAGCGCTTTCAGGTCCTTCAAGAGACTATGCAGAAAGTTCTTCCAATATTGTTTTCGCTTTCGTATTGGCGCTGATCCTGATCTACCTCGTGTTATCGGCACAATTCGAAAGTTTTGTCGATCCGCTGGCTATTATGCTTACCGTACCTCTCGCATTGGCGGGCGCCCTGCTGACGCTCTGGATTTTTGGACAAACACTGAATATATTTTCCGAAATAGGAATGATCATGCTGATCGGCCTTGTGACCAAGAATGGAATTCTGATTGTAGAATTTTCCAATCAAAAACGGGAACATGGTTTGTCAAAGATGGATGCGGTATTAGATGCATCGGCGCAGCGTCTCCGTCCCATCCTGATGACCAGTCTCGCAACTTCCCTTGGCGCGTTGCCCATCGCCATGAGCCTCGGCGCCGCTGCAGCGAGCCGCGTGCCGCTGGGACTGGTGGTGGTGGGAGGAATCATTTTCTCTTTGATCCTGACGCTTTTTGTGATACCTGCTGTGTACACTTATATTTCGAGTAAGCACAAAGTGAGACAAACTGAAGTTGTTGAATAGGAAAAACGTGCTCTGTAATTGACGACAATGAAAAAAAATATAACCCTGCTCTTATTGGTTGTTTCTGCAGCCGCATCCGCCCAGCAGCTGAAGCTGGAAGATGCTGTAAATATTGCATTAAAGAATAGCCTTGACTTACAGCTGGCAAAAAATTATGTCGACATTGCTCATATCAATAATTATATTGGAATGGCAGGCGGGCTCCCCGTAGTAACGGCTGGAGCAGTCGATAATTATTCGTTCATTGGTGTGCATCAGAAACTCAATACCGGTGAAGTTATCAAAAGGACAGGAGCAAATGCGAATAATGTAAATGCCAATTTAACCGGAAGTATTCTTTTGTACAACGGGCTGCGTGTTCATGCAACGAAGCAAAGACTCGAGGAACTGGAGTTGCAAAGTAAAGATCAGCTGAATTCGCAGGTACAGAATATCATGGCGGCGGCGATGACCGCTTATTATGATATTATCCGCCAGCAACAATATATCAAGACCATCGACATCGCTATCGATGTTGCACAAAAAAGACTGAATATTGTCAAGACGCAGCAAAGTGTGGGCCTTGCCAACAATGCCGATCTTTTCCAATCGCAGGTAGATCTGAATAATCTCGAACAATCGAGGGAATCTCAAAGGTTGATCGTCGATCAGGCCAAATCGGAGCTGTTGCGCATCCTGACCTTAAAAGCAGATTCCCTGATCGAAGTCCAGGACACGATCATCGTCGATCGCAATATTACACTCGATGCTACTTTGAACAGATTGTCGGGTAACGCAGATATCGTAGCAGCCGACGAACAAATCAAGATCAATCAACTCATTATTAAAGAGACGGCGGCCCAGCGCTATCCGACAATTCGCGCCAGCACAGGATATTCCTATTCACAAAACAATGCTTTGGCGGGACAATTGTTATTGAATCAGAGTTACGGTCCGCTTATAGGCCTGAGCCTGAATATCCCGATATATAACGGCGCGGTTTACAAACGGCAACAGAAAATAGCTGAGATCAACACCCAAAACGCAGTGGTTCAAAAAAATATTCTGATGAGGGACTATTCTGCCAATATTGTCAAAACCTTCCAGGCCTATGCAGCCACCTTGCAGGAATTGGACGGGCAGCAAAAAAATTTCGAACTGGCGCAGCAACTTCTCAGTCTCGTACTCCAGCGATTTCAATTGAGGCAGGCGACCATCATCGAAGTGACTCAGGCGCAGCAAAGTTTTGTGACTGCAGGATTTTCGCTCATCAACTATAGTTTTGTTGCCAAGTCTGCAGAAATAGAATTAAAGCGGGTAGCCAACATGCTCGCTCTATAAGAAGAGAATCAGGAAAATCTTCCAACAAAATATTTATCAGAAAAGCGTTTGAACACCGTGCGCAATTTTTGCTTCGTGCTCGAGTAGCCATTTTTTTCTCCAAAGTCCGCCGCCATAACCGACAAGGTCGTTGTTCGATCCAATCACGCGGTGGCAGGGAACCACTATCGAAATACTATTCTTGCCATTGGCGGAGGCGGCTGCCCTGATCGCTTTTGTGTCACCGATCCTCCTCGATAGATCGAGATAGCTGATGGTTTTGCCAAATGGAATACCGATCAATTCATCCCAAACTCTTTTTTGGAATTCGGTTCCTTCCTGGTGGACAGGAAAATCAAAATTCCGGCGTTCGCCATGGAAATATTGAATGAGCTGTTCGACACATTGAAAGATCTGGGGTGGAATTTTCTTGCGGTAATGATCATTTCCCGGTTTTTGGATATGATCAATGAAACTAATTTCGGAGATATAGCTTTCCGTGCCCGAGATTCGGATCAAACCTACGGGTGATTGATAATATGTAGAGAGCTGCTCCTGCATGATCAGGAATATTCAGGCTTTTTTGGAGGTAATAAATATACCAAGGTCAGCAGAATATTCAAAATGACACTGGCGCGGGGACTCACAAAAGCCAGCGCTATACAAACCAGGTATAGCAGGTTGGACAAAGCAAAGAGACGGTTCAGGTACTGAATGAAAGTGTCGCTGAGCCGCGTGTCGATCAACCTTTTGCCTGCACTTGCATACCACCACATGCAAATCCAGGCCATCGCCGGCAAATAAATGCCGATGGAATAGAATATTACGGCTGTTCGTCTATGGGCGGCATCGTTGATATACTCCCCGAAAATAGCAGTGGGGAAAGGAAGAAAAGAAATTGTCAGCAGGAAAAAAATGTTCAGAATATTAAAGACATGATTGGTTTTTCTGTAGAATTGAAAAATATAATGGTGATTGGCCCAGTAAATGCCGATAACGACAAAGCTGAAAACGTAGGCAAAATATTTAGGCCAGATCCCTAAAAGATAGTGCAGCAGCGAAGTTTTGCCCAACTCGCTACTGTCCGGGATCTTAATTTCGAGGATCAGCAGCGTGATGGCGATTGCAAAAACGCCGTCGCTGAAGGCCTCCAGTCTTTTGGTAGACAAACTTTCATTTTCTTCCCGTCTTCTTTCTTCCATAACAATTGAATTGAATGATATTGAATGTCATGAGCGGTAACGGAATTTGGATTGGCCATATTGCGATCATTCGGCGGAAGGTCCGTCAATGAATTTTCAATCTATGAAATTTGGCCGACCCGGCTGCTTGATTTGAGAAAATCATTACCTTCCAACCCCGTTTTGGCAAGGATTTATTATTTGATCAACAGAACACTATAGATTTATATTATTAAGGTAAACTAAAACAAATTTATCATGAAACGCACAGCAACTGCCGTTTGGAACGGCACCGGAAAAGATGGCAAGGGAAATTTAACCACGCAAAGCACCACCTTAAATAAGACACAATATTCGTACAAGTCACGATTTGAAGATGGTGTGGGAACCAATCCCGAGGAACTGATCGCAGCGGCACATGCAGGATGTTTCGCCATGAAACTCAGTTTTGTACTGCAGGAAGCAGGTTTCACTGCGGATTCATTGGACGTCAACGCGGTTGTAACATTGGAAAACGGAAGCATCACGTCTTCTGCACTTACGCTGAAAGCCAAAATTCCCGGTATCAGTGCCGATAAATTCAAAGCCGCTGCGGAAGATGCCAAAGCGAATTGTCCTGTCAGCAAATTGCTTAAAGCTGATATCACATTAGAATCTTCATTGGTTTAGAATCTACTTTCTTTAAGATATCTAGCTGCATATGAAAAAGAATAATTCACGCCGGAAATTCATCCGCGACGTTTCAATGGCCGCAGGAGGATTTTTCATTGTTCCCCGGCATGTTTTGGGAAGAGGTTATATCGCGCCAAGCGACAAATTAAATATCGTTGGAATAGGAGTGGGAGGCAAAGCCGAGGTCAACCTGCCTTCCGCATATAATAATGGAAGCGACAATATCGTGGCTCTTTGTGATGTTGATGACAGGATGGCTGTAAAAGCCCGCAACATGTGGCCCAAGGCTCCTTATTATAAGGATTACCGGAAATTATTCGAGAAAGAAGGGAAGAATTTCGACGCAGTCATTGTGACGACCCCCGATCATATGCACGCACCTATTGCATTGGCAGCAATGCAGATGGGTAAGCACGTATACTGTGAGAAACCGCTAACGCACGATATTTATGAAGCGCGCATACTCACGCAGGCCGCAAAAAAATACAAAGTGGTGACGCAGATGGGCAACCAGGGCAGCAGTGGCGATGATACAAGAAATGTGGAGACCTGGATACAGGCTGGCGTCATCGGCGACGTGCATACTGTGCATGTATGGACTAACAGGCCCGTATGGCCGCAGGGCATTCCACCGCTGACAGGAAAATACGATATTCCTAAGGAGGTAGACTGGGATCTCTGGCTGGGAACTGCCCCGTACCGCGATTTTAATCCAGGTTACCTGCCTGCCATCTGGAGGGGCTGGGTCGATTTCGGTACCGGCTCTCTCGGGGATATGGGATGTCATTTCATCGATGTTCCTTATCGTGCACTGAAACTCGGTTATCCGATATCGGTAGAGACCAGTGTCGGCGCGGTGTACACGGGTTTCTTTAAAGAAGCGATCTATACTGACAGTTATCCGCCTTCCGCAAAAACACATATCCATTTTCCCGCCCGCGAAGGAATGGGTGCTGTGGAAATGGTCTGGTACGATGGGGGAATAAAACCAAGAAGACCGGACGAACTGTTGCCAGACGAATCGATGGGAGAAATTGACGGTGGTATTATTTTCGAGGGAACAAAAGGAAAACTTATGGCGGGCCTTTTTGGCCGTAACCCGACCCTGCTTCCCACCAGGCTGATGAAGGAAGCCAATCTTCCCAAATCAAAATTTCCTTTCGTCGAAGGTGGTTCTCCCGGACACCAGCAGCAGTGGGTGAAAGCCTGTAAGAAAGGATATGGAACTTACACCAGTTCTGATTTTGCTATTGCAGGACCTTTGACTGAAACCGTGCTGATGGGTAATCTCGCTGTACGCAGCTATAATATCATTGACGAATCTGCCAAAGGAGAAAAAAGATACCCGGGACGAAAACAATTGTTGTGGAACGGTGAAGAAATGAAAATTACCAATTTCGAACCCGCCAATCAATTTGTGAAGCGAGTTTACCGCGGCGACACAAGACTGGAACTCTGAGTTGAGCCCTCAAAATTTTAAACCGGATAGCTTTCTGATCGGCAATCAATTTCTGATGGCATCTAATATTCCTTTGAGAAGAATATCAGTATCAAAATTATTATAATGGGTCTGACCCAGGCGGACCACCACCAATTTCCGGGAAGGAATGACAAAAACGTTCTGACTTTCATATCCATCGGCATAAAACATGTCAGCAGGCGCGTCGGCAAACTCACTTCCTGCATTTAACCAGATTTGAAATCCGTATTGCTTTTCTTTTGCAGCCGGCGCAGGGGTTGTTGCCTGGCTGATCCAGCCGGGTGAAAGGATCTGCTCGCCGTTAAATTTGCCATCATTCAAAAACATCAAACCCATTCTTGCCCAATCGCGGGCGGTTGCATACATATAAGAAGAACCCACGAAAGTACCGGAAGCATCGGGCTCCAATGTTGCGCTGTACATTCCCAATTTGTAAAAGAATTTTTCGTAAGGGAAGCGGTAGTAGTAAACATCGCCGACGGTAGTTCTGATAATTTTGGATAGAATATTTGAATTCCCACTCGAATAATAAAAGACAGTTCCCGGTTTATTTTTCAGAGGATGTGAGGCTGTAAATCCTCCCATGTCTGCTTTTTTATAAAGCATGTCGGTTGCATCACTTGACTTGGTATAGTCTTCGTCGAAGTCAATGCCGCTGCTCTGCTGCAGGAGATTTCTTATGGTGATGGCATGATCGGGATTATCCTGCGATTGCCATTGCGGCAGCGGCGCTGCACTGTCGATATTGACTTTTCCTTCCTGCGCGAGCAGTCCGATCAGCGAACCCGTCGCCGTTTTTGTCATTGACCAGCCGAGTAACCTGGTTTTGGCATTAATGGAAGGCCCATATCTTTCTGCAACGAGTTGGCCGTTGAAAATGACGACGACCGCCCTGGTCCTGACAGGTCGCATCGAATCTGGTTCATCAAAAAAATGATCGACCGCCTGCGAGAGTTTTCCATTGTCTATGCCGGAAGGAATGGTATCTGCAATTTTATCGCCCATGGGCCATGCGACGCTATCCTCACGGATATTGGGCGGGATTGCCAGATTTATTTTTTGGGCGCGGATCTCTTCTTCAGAGAGGCCCGCTATTAAAGTTGCGCCAAGCCCCTGACGAAAGATCGCTTTTCTTTTAGCAAACCCAAAAACTGTCGCTGTTACGCTCGAATCCCTGTAGTCAACTTTACAGGAGCCCAGGGTGAGGGGAAAACTCCCAAGGTCTTCCTTACGCACAATATCTTCGTGTCTGCCTGACACAAATACAGCCGAACACATGATTTTCGCGCTGTATCCCGAAACAATGGGAAAAGAAACCCAGCAATAATGGATGCCATATGCCAGGGCTATGAAAATGACGATCAGGACGAACCGGAACAGGTATTTAAGGAGTCGCATAGTCTATCAAAAGTTGAATTTACCAATAAACGGCGGTTTGCTGTATGAGCAAGGACATTCTTCACTGAAATTCCTATACGGGTATGATTTAAAGACAGAATTTGATAAAATTTCATAGCCATTTTGTAAGCAATGAAACCATCTTTGACGTAAATTACCGCCTTGTTGAAAGCATGGAAAGAAACAGGCCCAAAATTGCCCTTCCGCAGGAAATCTACCCGTTTTTCAAGGCTACTCCTCAATTTTTCGCATACATATTAACGTTATAAACTATCAAATCAATTGCCATATGACAATGAAAAAGAAACAAGAGTTTAGCGGATCGCGACGAAAATTTTTGAAGCAATCGTCGATGGCGGCTGCAGGATTTTTTATCTTGCCGCGACACGTCCTGGGCCGTGGATACGTCGCGCCCAGCGACAAGTTGAGTATTGCAGGTATTGGTGCGGGTGGAAAGGGTGAAAGCGATTTGTCTGAATTTTCGAAAAGCCCTAAGGCGAATATTGCCTATCTCTGCGATGTTGATGACAGGCAGGTTGGAAAATCGGTGAAACGTTTTCCGGAAGCTAAGCGGTACAAAGATTTCAGAGAAATGCTTGATAAGGAGCATAAGAATATCGATGCTGTTTCGGTTTCAACGCCTGACAATTGTCATGCCGTTGCAGCAATTGCGGCCATGCAGCTTGGCAAACATGTATATGTTCAAAAACCTTTGACGCATGATATTTATGAAGCAAGAATGTTGACGGAAGCCGCTGCCCGCTACAAGGTCGTGACGCAGATGGGCAACCAGGGATCTTCCGGTGATGGTGTCAGGCAGATGCAGGAATGGTACAATGCCGGAATTATCGGTGACGCCACTGCGATTTATGTTTGGACCAACCGTCCCGTGTGGCCGCAGGGTTTGGGTCTTCCGAAAGACAAGGATGAAATACCGAAGGAACTGGATTGGGATCTCTGGCTGGGCCCGGCGAAAACACAGGACTATCACAAGGAATTTGTTCCCTTCAGCTGGCGCGGCTATTGGGCATTCGGAACCGGCGCGTTGGGTGATATGGGTTGCCATCTTATCGATCCCGCATTTAAAACGGTCGGTCTCGGTTATCCATCAGAGGTAGAATGCAGCCAGGCTTCCATTTATGAAAAAATGTGGACGCCGGATTATTATCCGGAATGTTGTCCGGCAGCCTCTTCCATCAAGCTCAAATTTCCGGGCAAGAATGGCAAGCCGGATGTAAAAATGTATTGGATGGATGGCGGAATCCAGCCCGAGAGGCCGGACGAACTCGGTCCCGACGAAGTATTTGGTGATGGCCAGGGCGGCGGAGTATTGATCGTCGGCACCAAAGGAAAGATGATGTGCGGGACCTATGGAAGCAATCCGAGGCTGCTTCCTTCTTCCAGGATGCAGGAGGTCAATGTTCCGAAAACGCTCGCAAGAGTTCCGGAAGGCCATTACGTTCAATGGGTAAATGCATGTATTGCGGGTTATGGCCAGAATACTGTCAGTTCTCCATTCGAATACGCGGGTCCGCTTACAGAAACCATCCTGATGGGCAACCTTGCATTGAGAAGCTGGAATGTAAAAGGAAAAGGATTTCCAGGAAGAAAGAAATTATTGTGGGACGCAATTAATATGAAGATCACGAATTTCGACGAAGCAAATGAATTTGTGAAGCGCGATTACAGGCAGGGATGGGAGATCAGGTGGAAATAATTTCGCCCACCGGCAGGAAAAAAATCCACAGGAAAAATTCAGGATCTGTATCCCATAAAAAAATAGTGGGGAGGTTGATACCTCCTCCATTTTCTCATCAGGTCACGACTTGAATTTCTTTTGATTTTCTCCAGGGAGATGGTTGCGGCCTGCAACTGTCTGATGCGCGCATTGGCGCAAAAATGAAATACGAGGTTGTTAATCATTTAGCAATGCTGCCAGTTCCAGCAATTCTTTTTGTTTATAGGAATTTTTATCAGAGTCGAAACATTTACTGAATTCTTCCAACAGCACCTGTATGATGCGGATGTGAGAAACAGGTTTGAAATAACCCGACGTCGGTGGAATGGAAACTCGTTTGAAATAATTTTCTACGTCCTTATGTGTAAAAACCTGTCCGCTCAGCGGATCGATAAAAAATTCGACGCGTTGAAATGCGTCCTTGGTGCCAATAGCGGATTCTTCGAAAGTATCCGGTTTGATATAGGCCAGCACGAATTGCCGCGGGATATTTATGGCCTTGACCGGAATGTCCAGAAGTTCGCTAAGGATCAGGTAGAGCACTCCATTAATTATTGTGTTGCCCCTCTTGGTTTCTATGAGTTTGTTGATGAGAAATTCTTCCGGGTGCTGATATCCGACTTCGGTTCCCTTCAAATTATAATATCCGTAAATGATTGAAGTAAGTACATTGACTTGTTCAAGCGGCGTCAGATAACTATTCAACTCGAGCCAGATATTTCTACGCAGCTTCTCTACTTCCTGCAACACGGTAGTGGTGGCGAGATCGGGGTATTGAAATTTAGAAACCAACAGTGCAGCCGTCAACAGGTCCTGGAAACTGCTGGTCTTCCATCGTTGAAAATCTTCTGTAAGATCGTGGTAATGTAATTTGTGAATGATAACTTCTATTCTCTCCTGGATCCCTTCGTTTATGGTGTTCTCCCAAAGGTTTTCGAGATTGGGGATGATCCCTCTTCCGTAGCTTACAATCCTGGTGCTAACGTTGCTGAATACTTCTTCATCGGGGTCGTCGATGAGATGAAACAAGGCTTTAATTTCTTTGTTTTCTTGCATGGGGTGGACGTTTCAGTTCTCAAATTTGAATCAATAGGATAACGGCAATCAATATCGGAGAACTTGTACAATTTCAATTAAAAATGTTTTCCACAAATCCATTTCTATTGTTTATTACTTTCTACAGGTGTATTTCCTATTAACGACGTTTTTCAAAAATTCTTGTGTAGAGCCGCTACGCCTTATTCCTGTCACCTGTTTCTCCGCCTTGAATTGGCGCCCGTCGAGCCAAAATTTTGTGTTTATTTCTTACATAATAAACGATTCAACGGCGCTTGAGGTTGCGCACATTGGACAAAAAAGCCAGATTGACGTCAATCTTTTTTCTTTCTCTTGGGAACTCTTTTGGGTGGGTTTGCCTTCGCTTCTTCGATCAATGCTTTTACTTCTTCGATACTCAGGTCGGCAGCGTTCTCCAGTTTTTCTTTGGGCAATTTATAATTGCGCAATCCCTGTTTAATATATGGGCCGTAAGGTCCGCGAAGCAATTGAATTTTTTCTTTCTCAAATACTTTGATCGTTCTTTCTTCTTTAGCTGTCCTTTTTTCGACAATGATCGGCTCTGCTTCTTCCAGTGTTATCGTGTATGGATCAAAATCCTTACTCAGTGAATAGAATTTTTTGTCATGTGCAATATAAGGACCGAACCTTCCAATATTGATCGTCACATCCTGTCCTTCAAACTGGCCGACATTTCTTGGGAGTTTAAATAATTCCATCGCTTCTTCCAGGCTGATGGTCTCGATGCTTTGTGTATTCTTCAACTTGGCAAATCGCGGTTTTTCTTCGTCGTTCGCATCGCCGATCTGAACCATGGGGCCGTAGCGGCCCATTCTTGCAATAACTTTCTTTCCGGTCATTTTATCCATCCCCAATTCTCTTTCCCCGCTTGCACGTTCTGCATTTTCGATCGTGTTTTCAACGTCTTTTTTAAATGGCGTATAAAAATCGTCGATCATGCTGTTCCATTTCAATTTACCCGCAGCTACTTCATCGAATTCTTCTTCGATGCGCGCGGTAAAATTGTAGTCCATGATGTCGTCGAAATATTGCTTCAGAAAATCCGTCACCACCAGTCCGAGATCGGTAGGAAATAATTTCGATTTTTCGGCGCCTGTTGTTTCTTCGTCTGCAAGTTTGGTGATGGCATCATTTTTCAACTGCAGGATCCTGAAAGATCTTTTGATGCCTTCCTTATCTCTTTTTTCCACGTATCCTCTTTTCTGAATTGTGGAAATTGTAGGAGCGTAGGTTGAAGGACGACCGATACCCAATTCTTCAAGCTTTTTAACCAGCGACGCTTCGGTGTATCTGGGAAGCGGCCGGCTGAATCTTTCAGTAGCCTTCATTTCCCGCATGGGCAATTGCTGGCCGACCGATAATGGCGGAAGCATTCCTTCCTGGTCTGTTTCTTCGCTGATATCTTCTTCATCACGGTCTTCGCGATAGACTTTGAGAAATCCATCGAATTTCAATACTTCTCCGCTTGCGGTCAGTTCCTCTTTATTTGTCGAGATTTGAATTTTGGCGATTGTTTTTTCGAGTTCCGCGTCGGCCATCTGGCTGGCCATAGTTCTCTTCCATATCAGGTCATACAATTTGCGGCAATCCGAATCCTCCACGGTAATATTTTCCATGTAGGTGGGACGGATGGCTTCGTGTGCCTCCTGCGCCGTTTCATTTTTGTTTTTGTATTGACGGGTTTGGTGATAATTGGCGCCGTAGCGGCTTCCTACCTGGTTCCTGATGTCATCCATGGCAGTTTCACTAAGGTTGACACTGTCGGTACGCATGTAGGTGATCTTTCCGCTTTCATATAATTTCTGCGCGATAAGCATGGTGCGGCTCACCGAATAGCCAAGTTTTCTTGAAGCTTCCTGCTGAAGTGTTGAAGTAGTGAATGGAGCGGAGGGTGATTTTTTTCCTGGTTTGACCTGGATATCACTCACACTGTATTTGGCGCCGACACAGGATTTCAGAAAATCCATCGCAGTTGTCTCTTCTGAATATCTTTTTCCCTCGGCAGTAAAACTGACCTGTTTTCCCGAAACGTCCTTTGCAGTAAAAGCCGCCTCAATTCTAAAAGTGCTGACAGCATTGAACGCATTGATTTCTCTTTCTCTTTCCGCAATCAGCCTCACCGCTACACTCTGCACCCTGCCGGCGCTCAGATTATTCTTCACGCTCATCTTTCGCCAAAGCACAGGGCTGAGTTCAAACCCCACGATCCTGTCCAGCACTCGGCGGGCCTGCTGCGCATTGACCAGGTGCATGTCGACGGTCCGGGGCTTTTTGATGGCGGACTGTATCGCGGGCTTGGTAATTTCGTGAAAGACAATTCTTTTTGTAGTGGCGGGATCAAGGCCAAGCACTTCGCACAAATGCCAGCTGATCGCTTCGCCTTCACGGTCTTCATCCGTTGCCAGCCAGACTTCTTCAGACTTCTTGGCAAGACTCTTCAATTCCTTAACTACCTTCTGTTTATCTTCCGGAACTATATATCTTGGCTTGTAATTATTGTCAATATCAATGCCCATGTCTACTTTCTCAAGGTCGCGGATATGGCCATAACAGCTTTTGACTTCGAAGTCTTTGCCCAGGATATTTTCTATAGTTTTCGCTTTTGCCGGTGACTCTACAATCAATAAATTCTTCGCCATAATTTCAAATAATCGGTTTTGGACAGGCCTGTTGGCGTGCAATTTTAATGTATAACAATGAGATTAAAAAATTGCCCAACGTTAACTCAATACGTAATAACCTCATAAATAGTTACTTGTTTGTGTTTGGTGATTTTTTTTTAGATGCATTTGGAGGAAGTAATTCATAAGGATTCAACCTTTAATGCAAAGGGATTTGCGGCTTTCCACTAAGTTTGTGTTAGCCTTATCATTATAATTATATAACAGTGCCGGACACTGACTACGAGATATATTCCATTGGTGATGCCGCGGTTACGCTGGATTTTGGTAACCATATCGACAAGCTGCTGAATCGGAAAGCGCTTGCCATTCAGCAATGGATATTCACAAATACCTTTCCCGGGCTGAAAGATGTTATCGTGTCCTATAGCGCCGTCTCGGTTTTTTTTGATCCGATAGCCATTCAGTCACTTTCTCCGGGGAAAACTTCTTTTCAATTCATAAGCGAAAAGCTTAAAACTGCCATGAAGCTGACAGGTTATGCCGAAGAGGGCGGGGAAGGATCTGTTGTTGAAATACCGGTTTGCTATGATTCCGAGTTTGGTTACGACCTGCCTTATGTGTCGAGAGAAAAAAATTTATCAACAACGGAGATAATAGAGTTACATGTATCAAAAATTTATTATGTTTATATGCTCGGTTTCCTTCCGGGCTTTTCTTACCTGGCTGAACTGAATGAAAGACTTGTCTTACCCAGAAAGCCAAAACCTGTTCCTGTAGTTGCCGGTAGTGTAGGCATTGCCGGTAGTCAAACCGGGGTCTATTCTTTAAATTGTCCGGGTGGCTGGCATATTATAGGAAGAACACCCTTAAAATTATTTGACGCAGGAAATTCTCCTCCGGTCTGGCTTAAGGCCGGAGACCATGTTCGATTTAAGCCGATTTCAAGAGATGAGTTTGATCATTGGGTGTGAGTCGTAAGCAATTTGCGATTACAAACAATCGGGATCCCAGTACATTTATCGTAAACCGCAGAATCTACAATGTCATTATCCATCATTAAAGCAGGTCTTCTTGATACTATACAAGACACTGGTCGCAATGGATATGGCAATTGGGGTATCAATCCCGGCGGTGCAATGGACAAATATGCCGCACAGGTCGCCAATATGCTCGTAGGAAATTGTTGCACGGCGCCGCTTCTCGAAATTCATTTTCCCGGTCCCCAGATCCTCTTTGAACAAAACGCGCTGATCGCCATAACAGGAGCGGATTTTGAACCGATGCTGAATGATGAACATATTCCGCTATGGCAACCCGTGGTGACAAGAAAAAATACGCTTCTGCATTTTCCCAAACTCAATAAAGGTTCAACCTGCTACCTCAGTATTCACGGAGGCTTTTGCGCTGAAAAATGGCTCAATAGTTATAGCACGAATCTCAAAGCAGGCGCGGGCGGTTCAAATGGCCAGCCTTTAAAGAAAGGCGATGAATTGAATTTGAAAGAAAGCACGATTTATTTTGCGGGCCTGCTCAGGGAGAACAAGAATCTCCGGGTCCTTCCCTGGCACGCAGATGTGAGATCCGTTTACGACGACTTGAGTGAAATTCTTGTGATCCCGGGCCATGAATGGCCGCTACTTTCCGAAGATTCAAAAAAAGATTTTCTCGACAAAGAATTTTCTATACATCCTTCTTCCGACAGGATGGGGTTTCAATTAAAGGGCGCTGAATTATGCATGTGCAGAAAAATCGAATTGCTGTCTTCTCCAGTAAGCTTCGGCACCATTCAATTGCTTCCTGACGGACAGATGATCGTCCTGATGGCCGACCATCAAACCACCGGCGGTTATCCCAGGGTCGGCCATGTCATCTCAGCACACCTTCCCAGGCTCGCGCAACTCAGGCCGGGCGACCCGGTAAAATTCAAGTTCACCGATATTGAAACAGCAGAGAAGCTGCTCAATATGCATGACCACCAGCTCAAGATACTCCAAAGAGCCTGCAGCAACCGGCTAAATGAGCTGGTATGTTGAGTGTAGATCTGAATTGTGACCTGGGAGAAGGATTCCCTCACGACCAGTCAATCATGCCTTTGATCAGTTCCGCAAATATTGCATGTGGCTTTCATGCGGGCGATCGTGATACGATGCGTGAAACGGTCGAACTTGCGGTCAACAATAAAGTCGCCATTGGTGCGCATCCATCTTTTCCCGACAAAAAAAATTTTGGAAGAACCGATCTGACCGGCACATCGGTTTTGCCTGGCGAAACCGGAAAAATTGTAGAGGAACAGTTGGTGTTCATGCGCGAAATATGCGTGGAAAAAAATGCTGTTCTGCACCATGTTAAACTGCATGGTGCTTTGTACAACAGGGCGGCATGGGATGAAGAAGTGAGCAAATACGTATGCGATGCCATTGTGAAGTTTGATCCGGCGATATTGCTTTATGGCCCCGCCGGCAGCAGGATGAAAGAAATTGCGGAATCGTTTCAACTTAAATTTATCAGTGAAGCATTTGTCGATCGTGGCTACGCCGATGACGGAAGTCTGACGCCGCGGGCCGCTCAGGGTGCAATGATAACCGACCAGGAGGAATCAGGCAAACAAGCCCTTGCGATCGTTAACTCCGGCAAATTAAATGCGCTTTCGGGTAAAACAATTTCAGTCGCCGCTGAAACAATTTGCATTCATGGCGATGCGCCGGGCGCGGCATCGCTGGCGAAATATATTCATGATCTCCTGATTAGGAATAGTATTGCGATCCGGCCTCCGGAGTAAGCGTGAAGCCATTATAAAACTTCGCATTCTGATTTAGCATTTCATTTGCAATTTTTAATTGCAGTCCGCGTTCTCCAACTGTTCCCACTTCAACTTCAACCATTATTCATTTACTGTAAAAGCAAACCTATGGGTTCATCGGAGAATGGCCATGGCAATGGTCTGTATACTTACGATTCATTTTCAGGGAACAAGAAAAAGCAAAACAGGCATTTCCTCTGGTGGTGTGCAGGAGCTCATCAGCAATTATTGAAAGACTTTCCATCTGAGCATACCAAATATGCCGGGCTCGGCGCCGTATTGCTCGGCACTTTTGCGCTTGCATCACTGGCGGCGGGCTATGCAATCTATACCGTGTTTAACAGTGTGTCCTGGGCGATAGCATTTGGAATTCTCTGGGGGCTGATCATTTTCAATTTTGACCGGTTTCTCGTGTCCACAATGCGCAAGTACGGACAATCATCCGCGAGGCAATTCACGACCGCGCTCCCAAGGATAATACTGGCATTGCTGATCGGGATCACTATCGCAAGGCCGCTTGAAATGAAAGTCTTTGAAAAAGAGATCGACACGAAAGTCGCAGAAAACAGGCATAAGAAAATTCAAATCAACGACAGTCTGGTCAATGCAGAAAGCAAACTCGCTGCAGACAACGCCACCAACGAAAGAAACCGGCTGATGGCCAGAAAAATATCGATAGAAGACAGTCTTCACCGTCTGCAGCAGGCCTATGTAACAGAGGCGGATGGTACCGGCGGGTCAATGCAACGCGGAATTGAGAACATCACCAGGTTGAAACAAAACGCTTACCAGTTGGCGCTGGAACAATTCAAACCCGAACTTAAGAAATTGAGCGCGGATATTAACGTCCAGGATAGTATTCTGAATTCATCTCGTGCGGGCGTGCAAGCTAAGCGCAAGGAATATGAATCGATGATTGCTTCCAATGTCGGTTTTCTCGAGCGAAACAAGGCATTGTCGGACCTGAGCGGAGAAGAACCCAGTGTGTTTTGGGCGACAATATTTATCTCCCTTTTGATCATCGTCATAGAGGCGGGCCCTGTTCTTTCGAAGATGATCATGCACTCAGGCCCATATGATATCGAATTGGCGAAAACTGAATTGATGCAAATGGCAGCCTCCGAAAATGAGATGCGGAAGGACAAGCAGTTGAATACAGAAAAATTAGCGGAATGGCTGAAGATGAAGAAGCAGCACTCTTCGGAGTTGATGCAAAAAATTTCAGCGCTCCAGAAAAAACATATCGATGCGGAGATAGACCGATGGGATCGGGGAGAAAAGAATCCCGTTAATCGTCCGCCGATCAACGATCTCATGAATCGGATCCGGGAGAACTACGACTACGAAGATCAGCAGCTGCGCTGATCCGGTGGATCAAAACAAGAGACCAACTCTGTTATTGTTGGATTCCCTGCATGCCATTTTGTATATTTTCGGAGTCGCCCTTTGTATTTTTTCGTTTGAACAAAGCAACATCGAATTTTCCGAAGCGATAGTTGAATTGCAGCCGGAAGAATTGCGGATCTCTTCTGCGGTAAACTTCCTGCGTAAAATAATTGGACTCGGTGTAAACATCGCTTACACGTGTACGAAAGATATCGGAAACACTCAGTGTGAGAGAGGCGGCTTTATTTTTCAGGAACTCATATTTGATGGCGATGTCGACGCCGCCCGTGGGATTCGAATATCCCTGCGAATTACCACTCACAGTCTGTCCGAAACCTCTTCCGCCCGTAGAGCTGTTGCCTGCGGTACCTCCCGGAGGCAGCACCGATTTTGAAGTATAGTCGCCACTCAGCTGTATAGTGAAGTTCTTGGGCAGCTTGAAACTGTTATTCACTTTGGCAAACCAGCTATAGGTTTGTCCAACAGTCTGCACGGAGTCGCCGGCGTTTATCTTTGACGTGTAGATATTCAGGTTGCTGGTGAGATCCCACCATTTAGTAAGCGAATTTCGCCCAATCAATTCAAGGCCGCCGACAAAACTGGAATTCGCATTGATAAAAGTATTGATGATGACCAGTGAGTCTGTTATCGGATTCCTTGCCTGTACCTGATAACGTGTGATGAGGTCTGTCGTGTATTTATAGTAAACCGAAGCAAGGAATGTGTTGTTGCCATTATAGGTTTTTTCGTAAGAGAGTTCAAATGAATTGGTGAACTGTGGTTTCAGATCCGGATTACCGCGGCTCAGGTTGAGCGAGTCCGAATAGTCTGTATATGGAAACAACTGGAAAAAACTCGGCCTGTCGATGCGTCGGGTGTAGTTCAGCTGCAGCTCCTGCTGGTTGTCAAATTTCTGCGTCAGGAACACGCTTGGAAAAAGGCTGATGGGATAACTGTTGCTGAAAGTGCCGATAGTATCTATCAATGGACCTGTAGGACTGTCCTTGGTCGTATAATTACTGGATCCCTGGTAATTCGAGCTTTCCGCTCTTAATCCCAACTGGTATCCAAAATTTTTGATTGCATTCGAGTAGGTCATATATCCCGCATATACGCGATCGTGATAAGAGTAGGAGCTTGAAAGAAGTGGCTCCGGAATAAGATTTCCGTCTTTATCCAGGATACCAAAATTATTTACACTGTTGACATTTCGGATGGCTAATCTTGCACCCGCCTCAATCTTGGACTTCTCAGAAATCGGGTTGGTGAAGTCTGTCTGCGCAGTAATATATTTATTGGTGCCGGAACCTGTTTGCTGTTGCTTGTAAATCGAATTCAGGTTGCCGCCTTTGACATCGTAAATATAGGAGCTCACGTCGTTCGTATTCGTATTCGATCCCTTGCTATAGTTGGCATCTGCTGTCCATTCCTCTCCTGATTTAGGGAAATTGTGCTTATAGCTCAGCATACCGCCACGGTTATCAAAATGCGCGTTTGTATTGGAAACCCTGTTGGTATATGAATGCGTGGTATCGCCATTTTGAAGAAGTGTATCTACATAAAGATCGCTGTTGACGCTTGGCATGAACTGACCATGCACAATGGTTCCTGACACAGAGATCGTGTTCCTGTTGTCGAGGAAATAGTCGAGACCCAATCTTCCAAAAGCAAAATATCCTTCATTGATGTTGCGATCATATTCACGGAGCAGTGTGAAGGGCTGTTCCAGGAATGTATAGCGGTCTGTCGTGCCCGTGGTGATAGATTTGCGTTGATTGAAATTGCCATTGGCAAAGATGTTGACCTTGCCTTGCTTGACATTGATGTCGCCGCCGGCATTTACCTTACCTCGTTGGTCAACACCTGCGCGTACATTTCCATTGTAGCCGGCCCTGCGATTTTTTTTCATTACAATGTTGAGAATGCCGGAAGTGCCGCCGGATGCATCATATTTGGCTCCGGGATTGGTGATGATCTCGATGCTCTGAATGGCATCGGCGGGAATCTGATCAAGTGTGAGGGTAGTTGGTCTTCCGTCGACAAAAATTGTCGGCGGACTATTCCTCAGCGTCACATTTCCGTCGATATCGACCGCAACGGACGGAACATTTTTCATGATATCAATAGCACTTCCTCCCTGTGCCGAAATATCTTTTTCGACATTGTAAACTTTGCGGTCGATGCCCAATTGCATGAGCGGTTTTGAGGCGGTGACGGTGACATCGGCAAGCATTTGCGCGTCGGCCTGCAGTTTGATATTGCCGAGATCTTTGTCTACATTATTCAACTGCTGCTGCATATCCACACCCTGACCGAATTTCACATCGAATGCTACTTTTTCGTCATAAATTTTGTAGCCGATCGCTGTGATCTTCAAACGAAAGTTTCCAAATATGGGCAGATTCTCGAGGCTGAAATTTCCTTTCGATTGTGTGATCATGCCTGAGATGACCGTGTCTTTTCTTTTTTTCGTCAGCGTATCAAATTTGGATTGTATCAATTGCACCGAAACGCCATCGAGGCCTTTATTGGTTTTGGCATCCACGATCTTTCCATAAAAGTGGCCGATGCTGGGGACGGATCTTCCTGCTCCTCCCGGTCTGCGGTTGCCGCCAGCGCCGGGAAACTGTGCGTAAGAGATCTGGACACTGAGCGCAATAAGGGCTAACAGAACAATTCTGTTCAGGTAAAATTTTGCTTGCATTGATGCAAAGTTCCGTCGTAAAAATTTCAGATCGGCATTCAAATTATAAACGGCGGCACGCTGCTATGAAAGGGTAAATAACGAATGAGAATTAACGAGTCAATAACTAAAAATTTTTTGACAAAAAAAGTTGAATCACTTGAACAAATTTCCTGAACACGCAAAGCTGTCCTACACCTAGGTGTAGGACACGTGGTGAATATTTTGACGTAAAAAGGATTTGGTTTAGATTTGCGCCCGAAACGGTGACTGTAGCTCAGTTGGTTAGAGCATCAGATTGTGGTTCTGAGGGTCGGGGGTTCGAGACCCCTCAGTCACCCCAACCGCCTGGATAATTTCAGGCGGTTTTTTTATGCCCCTGGCAGACTACTTACATACTACTTTAATAACAGCGGCCCACAACTATCCTGACACTTATCCGTTTATGTAAAATATAGGCAGGGCCCTGTTAATATTACCCCTTTTACAACATAGGGTTTATTTTATCGTTATTTTTGATTAAGTATGTTTAAAGTGTTCAAGTATATGATCAAAAAAAGAAATTTACCAATAGTATTGCTCGTTTTGGCTACTGGAATCGTTGTAGCTTTCCGCACCCTCGCGTTTACTGAACCCCCTAACAAATACGAGAGGATCCTTCATAATGTCGGGTCGATGCTGGACTACTATCATTACAGTCCCAAAAATATTGATGACAATTTTTCCAAAGAAGTCTTCAAAAAATATCTTGGCGAAGTTGACCAGGAAAAGAAGGGATTTCTTCAGTCTGATATCGATCAGCTCAGTGTTTATGCAACTACGATCGATGATGAGATCATGGGACGTTCTCCCATCAAATTTGTTCCCGCAGTGGTCGAATTGAGCAAAAAAAGACTTCAGGAAACCCAGGATATTTCAAGGGAAATTCTTTCCCATCCCTTCGACTTCTCCAAAGATGAATCCGTCAACCTCGACTTTGACAAGATGGATTTTCCAAAGAATGAAGCCGACAGAAAAGAAGAATTGCGTAAACGCCTGAAATATTTGACGCTCGAAAAATACTCAGACCTGTTGGACCAACAGGAACAGAATAAAAAGAAAGCCGGCTTTGTTCCGGAATCTAAAACGGATCTCGAAAAGCAGGCACGCGAAAAAGCTTTGAAAACAATGGACAGGTATTATGATCACCTGAAAATTAAAGCCAACGAAGACGATATGTTTAACCTCTTTGTTGAAACCATCGTGCAATGCATGGATCCTCACACCGATTATTTTCCTCCCATCGAAAAAAGATCCTTCGATGAAGATATGAGCGGCCACTTCTTCGGCATCGGTGCATCATTGCGCGATGAAGATGGCAATATTAAGATCGCCACACTGCTTACCGGAAGCCCCGCATGGAAATCCGGCCAGCTGAATGTAGGTGATATCATTGTGAAAGTGGGACAGGGTCCGCAGGATCCGGTTGATCTCACCGGCTATCTCGTGGAAGATGCAGTAAAACTGATTCGCGGCTCCAAAGGAACAGAAGTGAGATTGACAGTCAGAAAAGCAGACGGAACCACGAAAACAATTTCACTGATCCGGGATGAGATCGTTCAGGACGAGAAATTCGCAAAGAGTGTTATCGTGAATTCAGAAAAAGGAAAAATAGGCTATATCTACCTTCCTGAATTCTATGCAGATTTCGACGATCCTAAAGGCAGCCGATGCTCAATTGACGTCGCGCATGAACTTATCAAACTCAAAGAACAAAAAGTAGATGGCATCGTGCTTGACCTTCGTAATAACGGAGGCGGCTCATTATATGATGTTGTACAGATGGTGGGTCTGTTCATCGATCAGGGCCCTGTGGTCCAGGTCAAGGATCGCGAGGGTAAGCCACAAATACTCGTTGATCACGACAAAAACGTTTTATATGATGGCCCCTTTGCCGTCATGGTCAATGAACTCAGTGCTTCTGCCTCCGAGATCTTCGCAGCAGCGATCCAGGATTATAAGAGAGGCGTGATCATCGGAAGTACATCAACCTACGGAAAAGGAACAGTGCAAAGAAATATCGGCCTCGACAAAGCAATGGGTTTCTCCGACGCGAACAGTCCGCTGGGAACAGTAAAGTTGACGCTTCAGAAATTCTATCGCATCAATGGCGGATCCACCCAGCTGCGTGGCGTTGCATCTGATATCGTTCTGCCTGATCTGTATGAACACTACAAGATCCGCGAGAAAGATCAGCCGGATGCTTTGCCTTGGGACGAAATTCCAAAGGCGGATTACAGCACCTGGAAATATGCCTACGATGTCAATACCATCAGAGCGGCAAGCGATGACAGGACGAAGAACAACGTATCCTTCTCCACTATTGAAAAGGACGCCGTCTGGCTCGACAAGCAAAATGACAAACTCTTTCCATTGAACATTGACAAATACAGGGAAGAACAAAAGCAGGTCAGAGCAACTGTCAAACAGATTGATTCACTTAGCAAACTTTCAGTAGCAATGAATATCGAGAACCTGCCGCAGGATGCCAACAGGTTCGCAAACGACAAGGATAAGGCTGACCGTTATAAGCAATGGCTGGACAGCAAGAAGACTGACATCTACCTGAAAGAAGCAGTGAACGTGATGAACGACATGATCGCGTCGAAAAGCCTGGTCTATAACAAATAAATTTTCCCGCGCAAATAATTAGAGATCCGGACCTCGGTCCGGATTTTTTTTTGGTGGAAGAATGGCCTGATGTCAATCAAACTTTTGTTTGGAAGCTAAAAGTGCAATGACGGAGCCCAGCAATCCGACAAGTCCCAGCGAAATTCTGAGGCTGCTCGCCTGCGCGATAAAGCCAATAAACGGCGGCCCAAATAAAAAGCCGAGATAACCGATCGTGGAAACAGCGGCGATGGCAACACCTGGCGAGAGGATTTTCGATCTTCCTGCAGATCCATAAACGAGCGGCACAACCGAAGAAACGCCGGCACCTACCAACAGGAAGCCGAATATTGCGGAGTAATAATAGGGGAAAATCACAGCGATGAACAAGCCCGTGGCAGCAAGAATTCCACTCAGCTGTAGAGTAGTTTTCTTTCCGACTCTTGTAGCCGTCCAGTCGCCCACAAATCGTCCTGTAGCCATTGTACACATAAACGCGGTGAAACCAATCGTCACCAAACCATTGGCCGGTTGAATGACCTTGCGAAAATAAACGCCGCTCCACTCGAACATTGCACCTTCACAAATCATGCAACAGAATGCAATAAGGCCAAGAATGATCAGTGACTTATCCGGCCTTGCAAAAATGGGTTGATGCTCATTCCGGTTTGTATCGTTGCCTAACAGGTACCGAAATGCGCTTAATATGATGATCATGGCCATGCCGCAAATGATGAGGAAATGCTGCCATGGTAATAAACCGACGTGAATTAAAAGTGTGCCGATCAGGGCGCCGGAAAAACCGGCGAGGCTCCAAAGCCCATGATAGGAGGCCATTATCGACCGCCCATAAATGGCTTCGGTTCCGACTGCTTGTGTGTTGATGGAAATGTTCAGCAAATTACCACCCATTCCAAATAAGAAAAGACTGGCAACGAGCTGCCCGGTTGTTTCTGCAAAACCTAACAGCGGCAAAGTACAACAATAGAGAAATGCGGCACAGATGGCGACAATGCGGCTTCCGAATTTTGCAACGAGCCAACCGGCAACCGGAAGTGAGGTAAGAAGGCCGGTTGGCAAACTCAGTAACACCGCGCCGAGCGTGGCGTTGTTCATGTGCAGTTTTATCTGCACATCCGGTATACGACTGGCCCAGCTTGAAAAGCAAAGACCGGCGAGGAAGAAAAAACTTCCCACCGCCATCCTGTACACCCTTTTCCTGGAATAAGATGATATTGTTGCGTTGGTTGTCAAAAATGGCGGAACTATAGATACCTTTCTTTGATGATATTCATATGATGAATCACGTGACCGGTGCATATATAGCCCAGCGCAAGCGTATTGATATTTTTACCACTCGCCACCCCTTCAGATAACAGCTGTTCCCGGCCGAAGGAACCGAACAAGGCTTCTGTTGATTTCCGCGTCCACGAGAATTCATCTATCAGATCCTCCCATTTTCTTGCCGCGCCTTCGGCATTTTTTGCCCAAATCTGTTCATCAAATCCCGGCAGGGGAGTGGGATCTTTTCTTGAAAAAGAAATCGAACGGTACGAAAAAACTCTTTCTGAATCTATGACATGCTGAATCATTTCCCTGATCGTCCATTTGCCTTCTGCATAGGAATGATCGATCTTTTTCCTGGGTATTTTTTCCAGGAATTTTTTAAAGTCCTTTGCATTTTTCCTGAGTGCCTTGACCACATCATCTTCTTTCACATTGTTGATGTAGTTCCAGTAAAACTCGGCCGCCAATGCATCTTTCTTCGTGAGCATCTTTTTTATGTAAATGTAAAAAATAAAGCGTGGACTGTTAAGTGGTCCACGCTTATCCATTGAAATATATAAATTATCCAATCCGGCAGCGATTCTTTACGCTCCTGTTAGAAGTTATTCCGGATTCAATTAATCTTTTGAATTCGACAAGGTCGATTTGGGCAACTGGTCCTTCTTTTTTGTATCATCACCAGCAAGCGTAGACGCAAGCTTCATCGCCCCATACGCATTGATGATACCCCCTGATTTGCTTATATCCGACAGCGCCACCACTTCATTTTCTGTCCCGGGCTTTTTTGTTTTTGCGTCGGGATGAATGGCCGATTTTTCAATACAATATTTTATCTGCTGTGGCGAAAGTGAAGGATAATACTCCATGAGGAGTGCAGCAACACCGGTTACCACGGGCGCAGCCATGCTGGTACCGTCGAGGTTGCCATATTTGTTGCCACCGGGAAGCGTGGAATAGATGCGGGTGCCCGGAGCGAATACGTCTACTTCATTCTTTCCAAAATTGGAGAAGGAAGCAGTGTAACTTTTGAATTCAGTCTCGGCAAGCGGATCGCTGCTTGCGCCCACCGTGATCCAGTTGGAAGCTCTTTCTTTGGTTCCTTTGAAGTTGGGATTGGGGAAATTGCCAACCGTGTCGACATCAGCGGCGTCATTGCCTGCAGCGTGTATCAACAGAACATTCTTGCTCTCCGCATATTTGACGGCATCGTCTACCCAGCTTTTTTCGGGAGATAAATTCTTTCCAAAACTCATATTGATAACTTTGGCGCCGTTGTCTACTGCATAACGGATAGCCAGTGCGATATCTTTATCATGTTCGTCACCGTTAGGCACGGCGCGGATCATCATGATCTTCACATTGTCGGCGATACCATTCATGCCTTTGCCGTTGTCGCGTTCTGCACCGATAATTCCGCTGACATGCGTTCCGTGCATGGGATCTCCGGCCATTACGTCGTTATTTCCGTAGGTCCGGTCATTGATATCATCCTCATTATCTTTTACAATGTCTTTGCGATAATCTTTAGGTGCAGTCTCTTTGATCTCCATTTTTTTCTCTTCTCTTTCTGCCTGCTCTTTGAAATCGGTCAGGAAAGTGGTGTTGGTCATATCCATGATATGATTTTCCTTGAAGAGGTAAAGCAGTACTGATTTAGCCGTTTTGGCGTCGGAGGTTGTTGTCTGAAAGCTATCGAGATCGTAACCTGTATATTCAGATTTGCCCATCGCTTTTTGAAGAATGCTGTCACTCTTAACACAAGCCATCACAACTCTTTTCAACATCACGAGGTCAACTCCGCTTTCTGAGCCGTCTCCCATGATCTTCTTTTTGGCTTTTACCCACATATTGTAATCTTCCAGTTCATCACCTTTCAGTGCAGCCGCGTTGAAATCCTTGGCCTCAAATTTCTCCTTGAACTTATAGTATACTCTGCCTTCTTCCTGCGAATCGTCCTTGACATTGGCGCCATCTTTTCCTCCAATGAAATTCCATCCATGAATATCGTCTACGTAGCCGTTATGGTCATCATCGATGCCGTTGCCGGGAATTTCTTTTGGATTCGTCCACAGCACATCCTTTAGGTCTTCCTGTAAAGTATCAACACCGGAATCAATCACAGCAACCAACACAGTTTTGCTTTTCAAATTTTTCTGACGGATATAGTCATATGCTTTATCAAGACTGATACCGTACACACCGTCTTTTTCTTTGTCAAGCAAATGCCATCCTTTTGGAAGTTCGTTTTTTGCAGATTTGCCCTGTGCAAAAACAACTGGAGAGATAATCACCGCTACAATAAGAA
>Ga0206955_1074_pt1 | contig 26325 bp, 22 predicted proteins | sample Alteio_BWOrgHeat_34_FD_153247 | JGI IMG/M metagenome (GOLD analysis project Ga0206955, IMG submission 153247) | Enriched cells from forest soil in Barre Woods Harvard Forest LTER site, Petersham, Massachusetts, United States -... | ecosystem: Environmental > Terrestrial > Soil > Temperate forest >...
TGCCTGCCGCACAATTATTAATACCCGGCATAAAAGATGAAGATGTGGATGATGCCATGGCTTACGGCTATGTAGCGGCATCGGTTATCGGCCACGAAATTACTCATGGCTTTGATGATGAAGGACGGCAGTATGATGCCAAAGGCAATTTAAAATCGTGGTGGACGCCGAAAGACTCGGTGCAGTTTACCAAACGCGCTCAAATGCTGGTAAACCAGTTTAACGGCTTTGTAGTATTAGACAGCCTGCACGTAAACGGTAAAGCCACCCTCGGCGAAAACATTGCCGATCTCGGCGGGATTGTTTTAGGGATCGACGCCTTTAAAAAAACCAAACAATATAAAGAAGGCAAAAAGATAAACGGATTTACGCCCATGCAACGGTTCTTTTTGGGTTATGCCCTCAGCTGGCTAAGCCACCAGCGCGATGAGGTGTTAGCCAACCAGATTTTAACCGATGTACACGCACCGGCATTTTTGCGGGTAAACGGGCCGTTAAGTGATGTACCTGAATTTTACCAGGCATTTCATATTAAAAAAGGAGATAAGATGTGGGTTGATCCGGATAAGAGGGTGAAAATTTGGTAGGAGGCCAGAATGCTATCGAATTCTGTTTTAAAACTTTATCTATATTTGGGCAATACATATGATCTACTTCCTGAAAGATTGGTTACACCAGCAAACCTGGCTCGAAATAATCGGCGTTATCACCGGCCTTTTGTGCGTGGCACTGGCGGCTATCAATAATATATGGAACTGGCCCATTGCCATTGTAAGCGTTGGTATTTTCATTTTCATTTTTTTTAAAGCGCATTTGTATGCTGACATGGGGCTGCAGGTTTATTTTATGCTCATGAACATTTACGGCTGGTATTACTGGAGCCAGACGCCGGATGATGAAGAAAAAACACCTGTTTTAATTGTTACAAAAACGGAACTTTTTTATGCTGCTATAGCCGTTGTCATCTTCACTTTCATTTTAGGCTCACTATTAAAATATACCCCTGCATCTTTTCCCTTCCTTGATAGCTTTTGCGCCGCCTGCAGCCTGGTAGGCCGGGTATTTTTAGCCCGCAAAATTTTAGAAAACTGGCTGATCTGGATCTTTGTCAATATTATTTATATCGGCATCTTCATTTTCAAACACCTCGAACTAACCGCTATTATGTATGGCGTGTATGTGATACTCGCCCTATGGGGTTATTTTGACTGGCGGAGGGAATATAAGAGGCAGGTGGGGTGAGGATATACGGTATCGATACGGATTGATAAGCGTTCGTTATAATTTTAAAAACCCAAAATCATAAACCATCGGTCTTAGTTTTTCAGCCAGCGATTTATAAGCTACCTCAAACGGTTTAAAGTTGGTCAGCGGAAAATCTCCACTTGAATTGCGCACTTGTAATGCTTTTCTTATTTGGTACCAACCAACGTCAGCACGGTTAAGCATCAATTCGTCTCTTACAGTTCTAACATCTGTATGTTCAAAATATGCCTGCCAAAGTAATTTACCTGCTGATAGCACGTTTTTTGCTTCGGTTGACAATATTTTGTCAGTCAGCAATTGAACCATAAAGTCTGATTCAAAACGTTCCGGTGCGTTTACTTCTGTTTCTGTAAATGGGATAAAATGATTAACAATTGACCATTTTTTTCCATTCCATTCAAGATCATTAGCGCTCGCTGTCAAGTTACTGCCGTTAAATAGCATCCATATAAGGCAATCGTTTTCAAACTCCTGTGGCAATTCTATTGTTGGTTGCAGGAATTGATCACGATCGTTTAACCATGTGGATTTAATAAGGCGACGGACAGAAAACATAATAGCAGCTTTCATTAAATTTTCCGGTGTGACAAAAAAGCCTCGGCCGCTGCTAAATCCAGAGGAGAATAAAGCTGTTAAGTCGGCTTGCTGGAGGTCATTTCCCGCGCAATTGAGCCAGCCAATAGCTCCGTTAGCCCACTTCGTACCCCGTAAGTCCTTACTTGTAACAGCTGGCGAAATAGCATTCTTAAGTGGAACGACTTCAATTTTATTTGCTTTTGGTCGTTGAATCCAATTTGTCAATAATAGTCGACTTGGAGCAGAGTAAAAAACTTTTGCACCGATTGGAACTGCTTTTTTATTTAAAACCTCTGTGCTGATTTCACTTATTGGCGTTCTCTTAGTGGAATTAATGTCGGTTTTCCATATCAAAAAGCCGATTGGAAAATCGCCCTTTAATCCCTCAAATGATTTGCTGTCAACAGCAAAACCACCGAGGTATTTTGCATTCCAAACAGTTCGAAATTCTTCGAGGGTTGGTGCGGTAATATATTTAAGCTTACTAAATATTGCCACAGTTGCATTGGGAATCTCGAGGGCAATCCTAGCAAGAAATTGCATAAATAATTCATTGGTTGCCTTGCCATAGCCCTCCATTGCGGAAATAGCAAACTTTGTCTTTGCAACACCAACTTTGGTTGTGGTCTCGTTGCCCTTGCCTGAAGCACTTGCATTTGCCGAATTGGTCGCTTCCGCATAAGGTGGATTAATCAAAACCAATATCTTTTTTCTTTCAGCAATTGCTTGGCGTAAAGCAATTGGAATTTTGTTCGTCAAATCATAGTCAATTGTACCGAAATCGGTTACATCATCATTTAAATAATCATATTGAAATCGTTGTGCAGCTACACAAGTTTTCGTGGCTTTCATTACGTCAATATCCGCACTATCAAGTGTTGACATATAGATATTCCGTGGATTGCTATGTTTAACTTCTAAATTGCCAACGCCACAACACATATCCCAAACAATGTATTCTCTTTGCCAATTTTTACCTAAATTCTCTTCAAGTTTTTCGTAAGCTTTATCAACAACTGCCAATGGTGTATAGTAAGCGCCTTTAAAGCTCCGCTCGTCTAAAGGGATTAAACTATCCCGTCGTTCTAATAAATAGTTTCTGTACTCAGCTTTTGGTGGTTTGTGATAAATAGCCCAAAATTGACGATACCCCTCTTTATTGCCAAGCTCATAATTTTTTCCGCCCAGGCTAAAAACAGGAGCGCCATTTTTGTGTAACAATTCGGCAGTTAAATTCTCATGGGTGGAGATGGTGCCGTCATGCATAATATCGGCGAAAAATAAGAGAGCATAATCCTCTTCCAAAATCCCTTTAATTTCCCGTCCGATCATAATCACCCATTTGTCAAAAACTTGTTTTAAGTTATCAGGTGTAATTTGAGTTCGAATTATGTCGCCATTCTTGATGGCATTTTTAATCGTACTGATAAACTCATCTTCATGAGTTTCGATTTTAAATGAAACAAAGTGAGTTCCAATATGAGCAGAAATAGCATCTAATGCTTCTTGGGTATAACCACTCGCAGATTTGCCCCATTTTATGGTCTTTTTAGCAAGAAACGGTAAAACGTCCGCGCTTTTCATGATAGCAGCCTTTTTAGTATCCATCACTACTAAAAAAGGCGGTATATAATCTCCTTTATTTAAAGCATCCTGCACATAGTGCATTAATTGCGTAAACATTGCATAACTTGACAATTTAGCATGGTCTTTCGCTTCGAACCAAATTTCTTTAGTTTGAATGTCTATCAAGTTCTTTTGGTATTCTTTTAGTCCAAGTGCTTTGATGTAAATATCTTTAACATCTTCTTCACTTGATGCTTGCTGCAACCTTTCGTAAAGCCTCATAAGGTCTAATTTGTATTTGGCAAAATAGTATAAAGTTTTTGCTTTTGCGATTAAATTTAAGTGGCATTGTGATAAAAAGGCAATTAGGTTATTCCTGATCTTTTGTTAATTTTTCTCCAACGAACTAAGATGCCTATGGCGCAATGAGAAGAAGAATAAACTCTAAGCCCTTCCCCAAAAAATCCAATTGCCCGGGAAACAGAAAAACTACTGACAAGATTTTGTCACTGACAAAATCTTGCGGCGGTTAAATTGTTGAATATCAGTTTTGTAGCGTTTTGTAGCAGGTGTAGCATCTGTAGCGCTACACTACAAATTTCAATTTGATGAACCTGGCTGATGGTAAGTGCGCTGAATTGTTTTTAGAAAGCTCCCGGAATACCTCTACGATTGTTAGTACTAAACTTGTAAGCGAAGGTATCTATCTTGTTGGGGACAACTCCAACAAGGGCGGAAATATCCCCCCGATCTAATCAACCAGATTGTCGATGAGGACATCGACAATGGGAAGAGAAGATTAAAATCCCCCAACAAAAAATCCTACCAATCCTCTAATCCTAAAAATCCAAGTTCAGACAAAAAGAATCGCACATTCGCACATCCCAAAAACACCAACTTTTCCCACCCAAAACTCCATTTCAGGCAGAAAACGAACACTTTACTATGCATGCATAAAATTAATACCGAATACCGTTTTGAACTTTGGTATAAATTGTAAAATATTATATTCTTTCAATTGTTATTTATGCGTACTTTTGTATTGATTTAATCATATAAAACAGAATTAAATACCAATTGAAGATTTCTGATTAATTCCTTGTTATTCCTTTCGGCTATTTCTATCTTACAAAGACCAATTTATAAAACCCGGCGACCAAAAGGTTTTATAAAGATTCTTTTACAAATTACAGCTGCTACAGCATTATAAAATGAGTACATCTAACGAGACCATACAGGCTACGGAATTAAACCGCTACAGTAAAACTTTCACGCAGGACCCTACCCAGCCTGCTGCCCAGGCCATGCTTTACGGCATTGGTTTAACAGACGACGACATGCAAAAAGCGCAGGTTGGCGTGGCAAGTATGGGTTATGATGGCAATACCTGCAACATGCACCTTAACGATTTGGCCAAACTGGTTAAACAAGGCATCTGGGAAGAAGATTTGGTAGGTTTAATTTTCCATACCATTGGCGTAAGTGATGGCATGAGCAATGGCACCGAGGGGATGCGCTATTCGCTGGTGAGCCGTGATATCATTGCCGACTCAATTGAAGCAGTAGTTGGCGGGCAATACTATGATGGGTTGATCACCCTGCCGGGCTGCGATAAAAACATGCCGGGTTCTATCATGGCGATGGGCCGCTTAAACAGGCCATCTATAATGGTATACGGCGGTACGATTAAACCCGGCCATTATAAGGGCGAAGACTTGAATATTATCTCTGCATTTGAGGCCCTGGGCAAAAAAATAGCCGGGCAGATAGACGACATCGATTTTAAAGAAATCATCAAACATTCGTGCCCTGGAGCGGGCGCCTGCGGCGGTATCTATACGGCTAATACCATGGCTGCTGCTATTGAGGCTTTAGGTATGAGTTTGCCTTACTCTTCCTCAAACCCTGCCATCAGCGATGAAAAAAATGCCGAGTGTTTAGCAGCTGGAAAAGCAATAAAGATTTTATTGGAGCGCGACATCAAACCATCAGACATCATGACCCGCGAGGCCTTTGAAAACGCCATCGTGGTAATTATGGTTCTGGGTGGCTCAACCAATGCAGTGCTGCATTTAATAGCCATGGCAAAAAGCGTTGATATAAAACTAACGCAGGATGATTTTCAGGCTATCAGCAACCGGATTCCGGTGTTGGCGGATATGAAACCAAGCGGCAAATACATGATGGAAGACCTGCACAAAATTGGCGGCGTACCTGCCGTGATGAAATATTGCATGGACCAAAGCTGGCTGCATACCCATTGTTTGACCGTTACCGGTAAAACAGTTGCCGAAAACCTACAGAATATACCCGACCTGGAATTTGAAACACAACAAATTATCCGCCCGGTTGAAAACCCGATAAAGGCAACCGGCCACTTACAGATCTTATATGGCAATATAGCCGAAGGCGGCAGCGTAGCCAAAATAACCGGCAAGGAAGGCACCAGCTTTGAAGGCCCCGCCCGCGTATTTGATGGAGAATTTGAACTGATCCACGGCATCCAGAGCGGCCGCGTTAAAGCAGGCGATGTGGTAGTGATCCGCAACGTTGGACCAAAAGGTGCACCGGGCATGCCGGAGATGCTGAAACCTACTTCCGCCATATTTGGCGCTGGTTTGGGCAGGTCGGTAGCGTTGATCACAGATGGTAGGTTTTCGGGGGGTACCCACGGCTTCGTCGTCGGTCACATCACTCCCGAAGCATATGACGGGGGTGGTATTGCCTTTGTTAAGGATAACGACCGGATATTTATTGATGCAATAAACCGCACCATTAATGTGAAGATAAGCGACGAAGAGCTCGCGGCCCGTAAAGCACAGTGGATCCAGCCGGCATTAAAGGTAACTAAGGGCGTTTTATATAAATATGCAAAAACCGTTACCACAGCTGCTGAAGGTTGTGTTACGGATGAGTAGGATGCGGTTGTAAAGTTGAAATGTTGGAAGGTTGAAAAGTTGACCCAGCAACAATGACTAATGACCCAATGACAAATGACTAATATTAATCGGTGAAATCACTTTTTTAAATCAGTGAAATCACTTAAAAAATAAATACAGTGGAGACACAAACAATAACAATCGGTGAAATCAAAGAGCAATCGGTGAAATCACAAGAATTGAAATCACCAGCCATAGAGTTATCAGGATCGCAGGCATTATTGGATGCTTTGATCATTGAGGGTGTGGATACCATTTTCGGGTATCCGGGTGGTGCAATTATGCCCATTTATGATGCGCTGTTTGATTATGGCGATAGGCTGAACCATATTTTGGTCCGCCATGAGCAGGGCGGCATTCATGCTGGTCAGGGTTACGCACGTACTTCAGGCAAAGTGGGTGTGGTATTTGCAACCAGCGGCCCGGGTGCTACAAATTTAGTTACCGGCTTAGCTGATGCGCAGATTGACAGCACGCCACTGGTATGCATCACCGGCCAGGTATTTGCACACCTTTTAGGTACCGATGCTTTCCAGGAAACAGATGTGATCAACATTACCACCCCGGTAACCAAATGGAACTACCAGGTAACTGATGCTACTGAAATTCCCGAAGTAATTGCCAAGGCTTTTTACATCGCTAAAAGCGGCAGGCCGGGACCAGTACTGATCGACATCACCAAAAACGCACAGATCCAGAAATTTAATTACGAAGGGTATACGCCCTGCAACCATATCCGCAGCTATCGGCCAAAACCGATTGTTCGCCCGCAATATATTCAGCAGGCGGCAGACCTGATCAACCAGGCCAAAAAGCCGTTCATCATCTGGGGTCAGGGCGTGATTTTAGGCAGCTCCGAACAGGAGTTTAAAGCTTTTGTCGAAAAAAGCGGTATCCCAGCAGCCTGGACCATTTTAGGCGCCGGCGCTATCCCGACAGATCACCCGCTAAACGTAGGTATGCTGGGCATGCACGGCAATTATGGCCCGAATGTTTTAACTAATGATTGTGATGTATTAATTGCGATAGGCATGCGTTTTGACGACCGGGTTACTGGTCGCCTGGACAAATATGCTAAACAGGCTAAAGTGGTTCACCTGGATATTGACCCTGCAGAGATCGACAAAAACGTAAAATCAACCGTGCCGGTTTGGGGCGATTGTAAAGAAACCTTGCCAATGCTTACCGAATTGGTGGAGCGCAAAACGCTTACAGAATGGCACGATAAGTTTAAAGAATATACCCGCCAGGAAGTTGAAGCGGTTATTAATGATGAGCTAAACCCAACCTCGGATGAAATGACGATGGGCGAGGTGATCAAGCAACTGAATGAGTTAACCAAGGGCGATGCGGTTATTGTTACCGATGTGGGCCAGCACCAGATGGTGGCCTGCCGTTATGCCAGGCTGAATAAAACCCGCAGTAACATCACCAGCGGTGGTTTGGGTACCATGGGTTTTGCTTTGCCTGCAGCGATTGGCGCTAAATTTGGCGCACAGGAACGTGATGTGATCGCCATTATCGGCGACGGCGGTTTCCAGATGACCTTACAGGAATTGGGTACCGTAATGCAAAGCAAGGTAGATATCAAGATCATTATCCTGAACAACCGTTTCCTGGGTATGGTGCGTCAATGGCAGGAGCTGTTTAACGCACGCAGGTATTCGTTTGTAGACATTGAAAGCCCCGATTTTGTAGCCGTTGCCGCTGCTTATGGCATTGCCGGCAAATGTATATCAGACAGATCGGACCTGCAATCAGCATTAAAAGAAATGATGGAAAGCAAAGGCGCGTACCTGCTTGAAGTAATGGTAACCAAGGAAAATAATGTATTCCCGATGGTGCCGCAGGGATGCAGCGTAAGTGAGATCAGGTTAAAATAGAAGGCCCCCCAACCCCCTAAAGGGGGTGTAAAAAAAGAAGGTAAAAAAAATGGAAAATAATAACAGAACGCACCACACAAAAGTCTCCCCTGCAGGGGGAGATTTAGAGGGGGCTGGTAAACAGGAATTTAACATAACAGTTTACACCGAAAACCAGATAGGGCTTTTGAACCGGATCGCGATCATATTTACGCGCCGCAAGATCAATATCGACAGTTTGAATACTTCTCCTTCGGAGATAGAGAGCATCCATAGGTTTAACATAGTGATCACTGAATCGGAAGATGTGGTGCGTAAACTTTGCCGCCAGATTGAAAAACAGGTAGAAGTATTGAAAGTATATTATCATACCAATGAGGATGTGATCTGGCAGGAGCTTGCACTATACAAGGTATCTACAGATGTAATTGCCGAAAAAGTAAGTGTTGAGCGTTTGCTGCGCGAGAACGGCGCCCGTGCGGTTGTTATCCGGAAGGATTACACCGTGTTTGAAACAACCGGCCACCGCGAAGAAACCGACAACCTGATCAGCATTTTACAGCCTTATGGCTTGATAGAGTTTGTACGCAGTGCCCGTGTTGCTATTATTAAGGACAGCGAAGGATTCAACTCGAAACTGAGAGAGTTTGAAAGACTTGAACCAGGTGAAGACGTAATTGAAAACGAATATTTGAACCAGGGGCAGAAGGTGTTTAGTATGTGAGCCCCCTGACCCCCTAAAGGGGGAAGCGTGGCGGCAATGCCGGACCTGTTAAGAATTAAATAATACATTAATAAAGAATAGTCCCTTGGTTAAGGGTTTGGGACTTAAACTCCCCCTTTAGGGGGCTGGGGGGCCGATGTTAGAAGAAATAAAACAAAAATATCCATTAGCCTACAACGCTATCAAGGAAGCTACCGAAGCCAATGGTTTTACCATGCCGTCTGAGGTGCTCACTTGTTCGTTGCTTAAAACGCTGGCGGCTACAAAGCCGGGTGGCAAGTTTTTGGAGTTGGGAACAGGCACAGGCTTGTCGACCACCTGGATCTTGGATGGGATGGACGAAAAATCAACATTAATATCCATTGATAATGATGAAACATTTTTAAATATCGCCAAAGAAAATTTAGGAGTTGATAAAAGGTTAAGGCTGATCTGTACCGATGGCGCCGACTGGATAAAACAAAACGCGGGCAAAAAGTTCAGCTTTGTTTTTGCGGATACCTGGCCTGGTAAGTATCTGTTGCTTGATGAAGTGCTGGACATGGTTGAAAAAGGTGGTATTTATATCATAGATGATATGTTGCCGCAGCAAAACTGGCCAACCGGTCATGCGGAGAAAGCAACCCAGTTGATTGCCGACCTTGACAGCCGCGACGATATTATTTTAACAAAAATGGGCTGGGCAACCGGCATAGTAATTATAACAAAAAAGTAGAGACGCCCCGAAGTGTCGGGGCGTCTCTGTTAGAGAAAAAAAACAAAATAAGATAACAATTAAAATCAATAATCGGTGTAATCAAAAGAGCATCGGTGAAATCATCAAAACAAAAAAACGATGGCAAAATTAAATTTCGGCGGAACTGAAGAAAACGTAGTAACCCGCGAAGAGTTCCCTTTAGCAAAGGCACAGGAAGTATTAAAGAATGAAGTGGTAGCTGTAATTGGCTATGGCGTTCAGGGACCTGGCCAGGCGCTTAATCAAAAAGACAATGGCATAAACGTAATTGTTGGCCAGCGTAAAGGCACTAAAACATGGGATAAAGCTGTAAATGATGGCTTTGTACCGGGAGAAACCCTTTTTGAGATTGAAGAGGCCCTTGAAAGAGGAACTGTGATCTGCTATTTATTAAGCGATGCTGCACAGATCGCTTTATGGCCAACCGTTAAAAAGCATTTAACCGCTGGTAAAGCTTTGTATTTTTCACACGGCTTTGGTATCACGTTTAAAGAGCAAACCGGCATTATCCCTCCCGCTGATGTTGACGTATTCCTGGTTGCACCAAAAGGATCAGGCACTTCATTGCGCAGGATGTTTTTACAGGGTCGCGGCTTAAATTCAAGCTACGCTATCTTCCAGGATGCTACCGGTAAAGCAAAAGACAGGGTTATTGCCTTAGGTATCGCGGTAGGCAGTGGTTATCTGTTTGAAACCGACTTCAAAAAAGAAGTTTTCAGTGATTTAACCGGGGAACGTGGCACTTTGATGGGCTGTATCCAGGGCGTTTTTGCAGCACAATATGATGTACTGCGCAAAAACGGTCACTCACCTTCTGAAGCATTTAACGAAACTGTTGAAGAGTTAACCCAATCATTAATGCCTTTGGTTGCTGAAAATGGTATGGACTGGATGTATGCCAATTGCTCAACCACTGCACAACGTGGCGCTTTGGATTGGTGGAAAAAATTCCGTGATGCTACAAAACCTGTATTTGAAGAATTATACAACAGCGTAGCCACCGGCAAAGAATCACAACGCTCAATCGACTTAAACAGCCAACCCGATTACCGCGAAAAACTGGATGTGGAGTTAAAAGAACTTCGCGACAGCGAAATGTGGCAGGCAGGCAAAACTGTACGCAGTTTAAGGCCTGAAAACCAGGTGGTAGAAGCATAAGCCCCCGACCCCTGAAGGGGAGAAATAAAGAATAATAATAGCGATGGGTTTTAAACCCATCGCTACTGTAAGAATAATACCATGGGAAAGACATTATTTGATAAGATTTGGGATGCACACGTCGTCAGTAGCAACGAGGGCTTTCCCGATATTTTATACATTGATACACACTTCATTCACGAGGTAACCAGTCCGCAGGCATTTGACGGGCTTCGCACAAGAGGGTTACCCGTACTAAGGCCAAAACAAACGGTCGCCACTGCCGACCATAATGTGCCAACCATCAACCAGCATTTACCCATTAAAGAAGAACTATCCCGCTACCAGGTGGATATGCTCACCAAAAACTGCAAAGAATTTGGTATCGAATTGTATGGTTTGGGCCATCCTTTCCAGGGCATTGTACACGTAATAGGTCCCGAGTTGGGTATTACCCGTCCGGGCGGCACTTATGTTTGCGGTGACAGCCATACTTCAACACACGGTGCTTTTGGTGCTATTGCTTTTGGGATCGGCACTTCGCAGGTAGAGCAGGTGTTGGCTACACAGTGTTTACTGCAATCTCGCCCTAAAAGGATGAAGATCGAGGTGAACGGCAAACTGCAAAAAGGCGTAGGCGCTAAAGATATTATCCTTTACATTATCTCGCAGATCAGCGCAGCAGGCGGTACAGGCTATGCGGTGGAGTATGCCGGCGATACTTTCCGCTCACTAAGTATGGAAGGCCGCATGACGGTTTGTAACATGAGTATTGAGATGGGTGCACGTTGCGGCTTGATTGCCCCGGACGAAACCACGATTGAATACGTTAAAGGCAGGGAGTTCGCTCCAAAAGGCGAAGATTGGGACAAAGCCGTTGCTTATTGGAAAACATTATTTTCTGACGATGACGCCCAATTTGATAAAATACTAAGCTTTAAAGCCGAAGATATTGAGCCGATGATCACCTACGGAACAAATCCGGGGATGGGTATTGGCGTTACACAGCATGTGCCTGAAACGCTGTCTTTCGAACAAAAAGAACAGGGATCGTACAAAAAAGCGCTGGAATACATGGGTCTGCATGATGATGAACAACTATTGGGCAAACCAATTGATTATGTATTCATCGGCAGCTGCACTAACTCCCGTATTGAAGACTTACGCCAGGTAGCTGAATTTGTAAAAGGCAAACACAAGGCAGATAATGTTACCGTTTGGGTAGTGCCCGGTTCAAAACAGGTGCAGGAACAAGCTATCCGCGAGGGACTGGATGTTATTTTGGGTGAAGCTGGTTTCCCTTTACGCGAACCGGGCTGCAGCGCTTGTTTGGCGATGAACGAAGACAAGATCCCGGCAGGTAAATACTGTGTATCCACCAGCAACCGGAACTTTGAAGGCCGCCAGGGACCAAACTCACGTACCTTTTTAGCCAGCCCGCTAACCGCGGCAGCTTCTGCGATAAACGGATATGTGACAGACATAAGAACATTTATCTGAATCAGAATTTACAGAATTTTAGAATGAACAGAATAGCAAGGGTGGTAAGGTCATTAAATGAAACAATCAAAATGTCAAAGGAGCATTTTGAAAATTCTAAAATTCTGTAAATTCTGATTCTGACAATGGGAAAAGATGAATTAACCTACAAGGTAATCGGATGCGCAATGAAGGTACATAATACACTTGGCAACGGTTTTCAGGAAGTAATTTATCAGCGTTGTTTAGCCATAGAATTGGAAAAAGCCGGAATAAGATTTGTAAGAGAGCAGGAACATGTTATATTTTATGAAGGAATTGATGTGGGAACAAGAAGGGCAGATTTTATAGTTGAAAACAGAATATCAGTGGAATTGAAAGCAATTATAAATTTAGAAGATGTGCATTTAGCACAAGCTAAAAATTACACGGTCGCTTATGATTTTCCACTGGGATTACTGATAAATTTTGGAAGCCAAAGCCTTCAATATAAATTGATCTTCAATCCAAAATATAACATAAAACCATTGGAGTGAACTATAAAAACTAAAAAAAATTATATTCTGAAAATTCTAAAATTCTGTAAATTCTGATTCTGACAATGATACTCGAAGTAGCCATATTAAATATCATCCCCGGCCGGGAAGACGCTTTTTTAAGGGCGTTTGCCGAAGCAAAGGCGATCATATCAAAAATGGCAGGTTATGTATCGCATCAGCTGAAAAGATGTGTAGAGAACACCAGCAGGTTTATTTTACTGGTTGAATGGGAAAAATTAAGCGATCATACCGAAGGCTTCAGGGGATCAGAAGAATACCAGGAATGGAAAAGGTTGTTACATCATTTTTACGACCCTTTCCCTACTGTTGAGCACTATGAGATATGTTGAAAAGTTGTAAGGTTTGAAAGTTGTAATGTTGAAGACTAAAAAATGACTTAATGACCCGATGACGCGCAGCAAATGACATTAATGAAAAAGAAAAATGGCAACTAAAATATTCAAACACATACAAACCAGCGTGGTGCCGTTGCCTATCGAGAATATCGATACGGACCAAATCATTCCCGCAAGGTTTTTAAAAGCCACTACCCGCGAAGGTTTTGGCAATAACTTATTCCGCGACTGGCGCTTTGATGAAAATGATAACCCAAAAACGGATTTCGTTTTAAATCACCCGGTTTACAGCGGCAAGATCCTTGTAGCCGGTAAAAACTTCGGTTGCGGCAGCAGCAGGGAACATGCCGCCTGGGCCATTGCCGATTACGGTTTTGATGCCATAGTAAGCAGCTTTTTTGCTGACATTTTTAAAGGGAACGCTTTAAATAACGGCTTGCTGCCCGTGCAGGTCAGTGATGAGTTTTTAAAGAAAATATTTGATGCCGTTGATGCTGATCCGCATGCAATAGTAGAGATCGACCTGGTTGACCAGTTCATAAAAATTGTTGCCAGCGGCGAACAGGAAACTTTTGAGGTTAACCCCTACAAAAAAGCCTGCATGACCAACGGCTATGACGATATAGATTATATTTTAAGTAAAAAAGAATTAATAGAAGAGTTTGAGGCTGCACGTTAAGTCAAAATGACTTAATGACCCAATGACTTAATGATAAACAACAGATGAATAAAAAAATATTAGTAATTCCCGGAGACGGTATCGGCGCTGAGGTAACAACCTGGGGCAAGGCAGTATTGGAACAAATTGGCAAAACTTATGGCCACGAGTTTACTTTTGATGAAGCTTTAATGGGCCATGAAGCCATTGAAGCAACCGGCAGCCCGCTGCCTGACGAAACTTTGGAAAAAGCAAAAGCAAGCGATGCCATTTTATTCGGTGCGGTTGGCCATGCCAAATATGATAATGATCCATCAGCCAAAGTAAGACCAGAACAGGGTTTATTAGGTATTAGAAAAGGATTGGGCCTGTATGCCAATTTAAGGCCAATTATGCTTTTTGATGAGCTGTTAAATGCATCGAGCCTTAAACCGGAGATCTTAAAAGGAACTGATATTTTATTCTTTCGCGAATTAACCGGCGACGTTTATTTCGGGGAGAAAAAACGCAGCGCGGATACCGCCTCTGATTTAATGATCTATCATCGTTACGAAGTTGAACGCATCGCCATAAAAGCATACGAAGCGGCAAGACTTCGTGGCAAAAGATTATGTTCTGTTGATAAGGCAAATGTACTGGAAACCTCACGCCTGTGGCGCGAAGTGGTTCAGGAAGTTGCCAAAAGGTATCCTGATGTGGAGACCGAGCACATGTTTGTCGATAACGCCGCCATGCAGCTGGTTAAAAACCCTAAAAAGTTCGATGTGGTGTTAACCGCTAACCTTTTCGGAGATATATTAACTGACGAGGCTTCACAAATAGCCGGTTCAATGGGTATGCTGGCATCAGCATCCATTGGCGATGGTACAGGTTTCTTTGAACCGATCCACGGTTCTGCGCATGATATTGCAGGGCAGGATAAAGCTAATCCGCTGGCATCCATATTATCAGTGGCCCTGATGCTGGAAATCAGCTTTGGACTAAGCGAAGAAGCTAAAAGCATCAAAGCCGCTATCGATAAAACATTGAAAGAAGGTTACCGTACCGGCGATATCGCCGACAGCGAAACCGATAAAAGCAAAATATTGGGTACAACAGCCATGGGCAAAAAGGTGCTGGAATATCTTTAATGTGCGGATGTGCAAATATGCAGATGTGCAGATGAAGAAAGCATCAAAAAAATAAAAATGTAAGCATTAACCGATGTGGGATGTGGAACGGGAAACTTTACAAAGTCTCATGTTTCACATATCACATCTCAAATCAAGAAAAAAGATGATACACGATCCAAACCGCGTTTATGTTTTCGATACCACGCTTCGTGATGGCGAGCAGGTACCGGGTTGCCAGTTAACAACTTCTGAAAAGATAGAGATTGCACGGGAGCTGGAGGCATTGGGAGTGGATATTATTGAAGCCGGTTTTCCTATTTCAAGCCCTGGTGATTTTCAAAGTGTAGTTGAAATATCCAAATCTGTAAGTCACCCTACCGTTTGTGCCTTAACCCGGGCCAACCGTGGTGATATTGATGTGGCTGTTGAATCGCTCAGGTATGCCAAGCATCCGCGCATTCATACGGGGATAGGCTCATCAGACCAACATATCAAACATAAATTCAACAGCACCCGCGAAGAAATACTGGCGCGCGCCGTTGATGCGGTGAAATACGCCAAAAAATCTGTCGAGGATATAGAATTTTATGCTGAAGACGCAGGCCGTGCCGATGTTGCTTTCCTTGCACAGATGATAGAGGCTGTGATAGGTGCCGGCGCTACGGTGGTAAATATTCCGGATACCAACGGCTATTGCCTGCCCGAGCAATATGGCGGCAAGATAAAATACCTGAAAGATAACGTTCAGAATATTGATAAAGCCATCATATCTGTTCATTGCCATAACGATTTAGGGTTAGCCACAGCTAACTCGGTTGCCGGTTTGCAATATGGTGCAAGGCAGATTGAGGGTACCATTAATGGTATTGGCGAACGCGCTGGTAATACTTCCATTGAGGAAGTGGTAATGATCTTAAAAACGCACCCTACGCTCGGTTTGCATACCCATATTAATGCCCGTAATTTTTACGAGATCAGCCGGATGGTGAGCACCCAGATGCGGATGCCGGTACAAGCCAATAAAGCAATTGTAGGCAGCAATGCATTTGCGCATAGCTCGGGCATTCACCAGGATGGTTTTTTAAAGAATCGTGAAAACTACGAGATCATTAAACCCGAAGATGTGGGCTTTCCGAATGCCTCTATCGTACTTACCGCACGAAGCGGCAGGCATGCTTTGAAGTTCCACCTGGAGCGCCTTGGGCATTCGCTGGATAAGAAAGAACTGGAGGACGTTTATAAAAACTTCCTTACCCTGGCAGATGTTAAACTGGATATAGATGATAACGACCTGCTTGGCCTGGTGGCTTACAGGTTAGTGAGACAATAGTGATGTGGAAATAGCCTTAGATTTTGAATCAGCTTACGAACGTTTAAAAGGGACGGTTAAACATACCCCACTTATTTATAACGACCGTTTATCTGAAAAATACGCCTGCGAACTTTATTTAAAACGCGAGGACCTGCAAACGGTACGTTCGTACAAATTGCGCGGCGCCTTTAACATGATCTGCCAGCTAACGGCTGATGAACGGAGCCGCGGCGTGGTTTGCGCCAGTGCGGGTAACCATGCACAAGGCGTTGCTTTTTCCTGCAATAAACTAAATATTAAGGGTGTGATTTTTATGCCGGAGATCACTCCGAAACAAAAGATCAGCCAGACAGAAATGTTTGGCAGCGGTCATATAGAGATCATTTTGGTTGGTGATACTTTTGACGATTGTCTGCTGGAAGCTCTGAAATATACCCAGGCCAACCAAATGACCTTTATCCCTCCCTTTGACAATTACAGTGTTATTGAAGGCCAGGGAACCGTTGGCGTTGAAATACTGGGGGATTTACCCGAAACCGAAGTGGTAGTTATGCCGATCGGCGGCGGCGGCCTGGCTGCCGGAGTTGGTACATATTTAAAACAGCAAAAACCTGATATTTTCCTGATTGGCGTTGAACCCGAAGGCGCCCCCAGTATGCTCAAAGCATTTGAGCACGGCGGCCCGGTAACACTTCCAGATATCGACCGCTTTGTGGATGGCGCTGCGGTGAAAACCGTAGGCAAATTGACTTATGACCTTTGCCGCAACGTATTGGATGATATGCTGCTGGTTGCCGAGGGTAAAGTATGCACCACCATATTAAAATTATATAACGAGGACGCCATTGTGGTTGAACCGGCCGGTGCATTATCGGTAGCGGTACTGGATGAATGTAAAGACCAGATTAAAGGCAAAAAGGTAGTTTGTATCATCAGCGGCGGTAATAACGATATTGCCCGGATGCAGGAGATCAAGGAAAAATCGTTGCTGTACGAGGGCTTAAAGCATTATTTTATTGTACGCTTCCCGCAACGGCCCGGCGCCCTAAAGCTCTTTGTGAACAATGTATTGGGACCGCACGATGATATTACCCGTTTTGAATTCATCAAAAAATCTGAAAAAGAAAACGGCCCGGCCCTTGTGGGTATCGAACTAAAATCTGCCGATGATTACCCGGCCCTGTTAGAACGAATGGAAACCTACCGTTTCGAGGTTATTGAACTGAACCGGGATCAGACTTTGTTTGAATTTTTAGTGTAAGCAGATTTGACAAATTCTAAAATTTGTCAAATCTGCTTACACTACCCTCATAGAGATCATGAAGCGGAAATATTAAATCATAGTCATTCCAATTTAAGTTGCCGTTAGTTATTTTAAACTGTTTAAACAAGTCTTCATCTAAATATTTTGAAATGGAAGGGTGAAGTGATTTGAGCAGAAAGGGTTTGAAATCAACCAATCTCTCATTTCCATCGTTAAATAATATTCTTATCGCAAAATCCCCGATATAATTGGCTGATATAACTTCAATTACATCAGTTGGGCTATTAATATTATAATCGTGAACTATTTTCATTTTTTTCTCCAATTTAATTCGGGTTCGGCATAAGAAAACTCCTTGCTCCGCCCTGTGGCGGACTACCGCTTTGTAGAATTGAATCTAAATTTTTTATTGCCCCGTCCAGGGGCTACCCTTCGCGAATAGGGTAACCCCTGACGGGGCAATAATTCCTGTCCATTTTGTTCCTACAAAGCGGTAGCCCCTATGGGGCATTTTGCTATTGTATGCTGATTCTTATACCGAATCAAGTTAATTTAGTTCCGCTCTCTCACCCCTATCAAAACACTCGTCCTACCATCCCTTACATCAGGATTAACACCTACCGTCATTAAAAACCTGCCGGTATAAGTGGCGTCGCCTATGCCCGGGCTGGTACCCGGGAATAAATTTACTTCGCTAACCGAGTAGATTTTATCCGGGTTTAATCCCTTCAGTTTTATGGGGAGTTTACTCCCGGCGTTATACCGGTTATTCACCAGGTAATTGAACATAATGGCGCTGGTTTTTGTGGTGTCGACGTACATAATAGAGGCAACATCATTTTCCCTTGGGTCCTGCAAGCGGTATTGGTCGCCGTGCCATATCGCTTCCGAAAATTCTTTATAGGTTTTAACCGCTCCCTGGCAAAATGTGAGTTCATCAGGTTTTAGCTTGCCAATTACGACGTCAAAGCCCAGTTTGCCCATCATCGCCACATCCACCCTGAATTTGATAGGCTCCTTACCCCAATCGGTTACATGGTTGGAACTGGCCAGCGCGGGATAGAAATAGGAATATTCCCATTGTATGAAAATCCGCTCCATCGGTTCGGTATTATCACTTGGCCAATATTCAGTGAAATATTTTAGGGCGCCATAATCCACCCGGCCGCCACCGCCGGAGCAAAGCATCATCGGCACTTTAGGGTATTTGGCACGCAGGCGATCCAGCACTTTATACAGCCCGAAAACATAATCAGTATAAAAATTAGACTGCTCTTTTTCATAAGCTGAATTTGCATTATACATCACCGAATTACAATCCCATTTAATATACGCCAGGCTTGGGTTTTTGGCGAACAGGTTATCCACAATATTAAACACAAAATCCTGCACCTTGGGGTTTGTGAGATCGAGCACCAGTTGGTTGCGCATATAAAATTCCGGGCGTTGCGGTTGTTTTACCACCCAATCCGGGTGCTGCTCATACAATTCGCTTTTTGGGTTTACCATTTCAGGCTCTACCCAAATACCAAATTTTACGCCATTTTCGCTGGCGGATTTTGTTAGCGATGCAATTCCGTCGGGCAGTTTGGCTTTGTTTTCCTGCCAGTCGCCAAGGCCCTGGTGATCGCCGTTACGGGGATATTTATTGCCGAACCAGCCATCATCCAGTAAAAACATGTCTACGCCAAGCTTTTTGCTGTCTTTAATGATGCCCGCCAGTTTTTCTTCATTAAAATCAAAATAGGTGGATTCCCAATTATTTAATAAGGTTAAACGCGGGCCTTCGCCATCCACAATTTTATATTTTCTGGCCCAGCTTTGCAGGTTACGGCTGGCTTCGCCTTTACCTTTATTGCTTAAGGTATAAACGAATTTTGGGGTGATGAAATCAACGCCAGGTTTAAGATGATAGTCGGACGCGTAGTTGTTTATCCCGGCGATGAGCCGCAGGTTATTGATGGGGTCAACCTCAAAATCCATACGGTAGTTGCCGCTCCACTCCAGGTTGCCATATAAAACTTCGCCATCATCCTCGGCGGACGGTTTATTCAGCGACACCATAAATACCGGCGGTTGAAACAGGTCTGTGCGACTACCCAGTTTGGAATCGAGGGTTTTGATACCATGGTCAAGCTGTTGTTCTTCAGGGCGCATCTCCTGGGCCCAATCGCCATGGTAATGTTTCAGCCAATAGCTGCCGGCCCGCAGGTAAAGGTCAGCCGATGCATATTTGTTCAGCACCACTTCCTTTTTTTCGTGATGGGTAATTACACTCCATTGTTCGGTAACATCCTCGTTAAAATAAGTTTGATAGTTCAAAGTCACTTCAAAATCGTAAACCGAATCTTTAAGGCGGATGCTTACCAGGCTGATGTCATCACTAATTTTTGTAAACGTATGGCTTGCATATTTCAGTTCGAGTGATTTGTCGCCATCTGCATGGGTAACGGCAATGGCCGGTTCCAGTAAGTTGCGGGTACCAGCGGTTGTGTAGGCCGAATTATAGCCCACCGAACTGCTGTTTTGACGGTAGCCTTTGGCAATGGATCCATATTCGTTTTTATCAGAAAGCTTTGCACCAAAATATACTATATCGAGGTATTTTTCGGGACTCACCTGTAATACCAGGGCATTGTCTTTTGTTTCGATGGGAATGGTGATGGATTGTGCACCGGCAATAGAAGCACCGGTTAATATCAATGAAAAAACAGTAATACTTTTTAAAAAAGCCCGCAGGTTAACGTTATACATAGATTTTATAAATATTGATTGGTTTGTTTTAATTTGTATAGATGATACCATCTTTCATCACCATTTTTACCTTTTTTACTGCTTTGATGTCTTCGGATGGATCTCCTTCAACAGCAACCAGGTCGGCAAGATACCATGTTTTTATATTACCCAGTTTTTTTAATCCAAAAACCTGTGCGTTTACGGAGGTAGCTGATCGTAAAACATCAATAGGTTTCATGCCGTATTCGGCCATCAGCAGCATTTCGCGGGCATTGTCGCCGTGAGAAAAAACGCCTACGTCGCCGCCCATGCAAATGGTAACGCCGGCTTTCATGGCTTCGGTAAAAATATAGTGCTTTTGTTTAACGCCAGCCGGATCGGCATCAACGCCTTTTTTCCATCCGTGATAAGTTGCGATAGCTTCGGTTGCCGAAATCGTTGGGCAAAGCGCTATGCCTTTTTCTTTCATCATGGCAAAAAGTTCGGGCGTACCGCCATCACCATGTTCAATGGTATTAACCCCTGCAAGGATGGCTCTCCGCATCCCTTCTGTTGTGCCCGAATGTACCGCAACTATACGCCCGCTGCTATGGGCAACCTCTACCGCGGTTTTCAATTCCTCTAAAGTAAAAGTAGGTTCGGCGGTTTCGTTCAGGCCCCAGCGGTAATCTACATAAATTTTAACTATATCCGCCCCATGTCCTATCTGTGAACGCACTGCATGGGTTATACCATCTACACCATCCGCTTCTTCAGCGCCTTTTAATATATCCGCTTCGTTTACCAGCGCTTTCGGACCATAGCTGCCTGTCGCAACAATGGCACGGGTAGCCACCAGCATTCGCGGGCCGGGTATTATTCCTTTTTCAATAGCTGCCTTTAATCCAACATCATCATATCCCGCGCCTTCGGTACCCAGATCGCGCGTAGTGGTGAAACCTGCCAGTAATGTTGCTTTTGCGTGTACAACCGCCCGTGCTGTGCGCTCGGCGCGGCTTTCCTTCAATACCTGGTCGTCCCAGCTGGTTTCGTCGTAGGGATGCAAAAATAAGTGCGAATGGCCTTCTATCATTCCCGGCATCAGGGTCATTCCTTTGAGGTTGATGACTTTCGCAGCCGGTGGTTTGAATATCGAGGATGAATCGCCAACAGCCCGGATGCTATTGCCATTTACCAGCACCCACCATCCGGCATGCATTTGTTGCCCGTCGAAAACGCGGTCGGGTTTTAGCAGGGTATAACTCTCATCAGCTTTTGGCTGGGCGAAAACATGGACGCAGGTGAACAGTATCGCCAAAAAAGAAAGTTGAAATGATTTCATTTTTATAAAGATAGAGCTTACTTTAAAACATAAAAATTAATTTTTTTTTGACCTGATGCAACCATTGTACCCCTCTTTCCATCTTACCTATAAATTATATGTTTTTGGAGCAAACTTACCATATTGAAGAACTGATAAAACGATGCAAAGCAGGTGAGCGCAAAGCACAGGAATTGCTGTACAGACAATTTTCTTCGAAAATGCTGGGGGTTTGTTTCAGGTATGCCACCGACAAAATGGAAGCCGAGGATATGTTGCAAAACGGGTTCATAAAAGTTTTTCAGAAACTGGCCGACTACCGCGGCGATGGTTCATTTGAAGGCTGGATCAGGCGGATTATGGTACACAGCTCAATTGAATATTATCGCAAGCACCATAAAATGATGCAGGTAGTGGACATTGAAGAAGCCGGAAACGAATCATCAGTAAACCCGCTGGCAACGGCCAAACTGGCTGCGGAAGATTTGCTGATGCTGATCAGGCAGTTGTCGCCGGGATACCGCATCGTATTTAATCTATACGCGATAGAAGGCTATTCGCATAAAGAGATTGCGGCAATAGCGGGGATAACGGAAGGCGCTTCAAAATCACAATTGTCGCGGGCAAGAAGCGTATTAAGAGAACAGGTAATAAAATTGGAGGGAAAAAAGTATGGATATGCAGGATAAAGAAATGGACGAGCTCTTCCGCTCAAAACTGGACGGGTTTGAAATGGAACCGTCGGCCAAGGTATGGCCTGGAATTGCGGCTGAACTTAATCAACCCAGGAAAAAAAATATTCTTATGCCATTTTTAAGCGTTGCGGCCAGCATTATTGTTTTGGCGGGAGCGGGTCTGTTGTTTATCCCTAAGAAAGAAGTTGTAAAACATAAGGGGCAAACTGTTGTAGCAGTTACCAGGGCAACTGCTCCTGTAAGCCAGGCTCCATCGATACAAAATGCGCCGCAAGCCGTTACCGGGCAGCTTATCGTGAACCACATAAGTAATATTGCATTAGCACAGCATAAAAAAGCCACCATTACAAATACCATTAATCCTGTTGACAGCATTGCTAAACCGGGAATAAATATTCAACCGGCGCAACAGCAGGTAATTGCCAATGTGCCGCAAAAACAACAGCAATTAAAGGCAGTAGTGCCGGATAATTCGACGCCGCTGATTGCCAAACAAGCGCCCGACCAGGTGGCGGACTATGCCACTCAACCCCAAATTGCAGCATTGCCGGTTAAGCCCGCAATAAAGGATACGACTCCGGTAAAAACCCGGCACGGCATACACAGTTTTGGCGAGCTGGTGAACGTGCTGGTAGCAAAGGTTGATAAACGCAGGGATAAAGTAATTGAATTTTCGGCGGATGACGATGGCGAAAGCCACATAACGGGCGTTAACCTGGGCATTATAAAAATTAAAAAAAGAGAATAAAATCCTCAACCATAGTAGCGATGGGTTTCAAACCCATCGCTATAAGTAAACAAAATTGTATAACATTTAACTTAATTATAAACATGAAACGCATACTTTTTACAGCGATACTGCTGGCAGGCTCCGTATTGGCTTTTGCGCAAACCAAAACAGCCGATAGCACAAAAAATGCAAAGGATTCCACACGTGAAGACGAGTTGAACTTTTCCATAAATTTCCATGGACACCATAAAAGCGATACCACCAAACATCACGAAGCCAGATACCCCAAAGCTTTTGTAGGCATCACCTTCGCCCGGTTCGACCTGGGTTTGGCCACGCTGGTTGATAACGGAAGCTTTACGTTGAAGCCGCAAAATCAGTTTTTAAGCTACCGCCAATGGAAGACCAGCAATGTGGGTTTTGATGTTTTCCAGATGGGCGTAAAACTTAACCCGCAGTTCAAGATCTTTATCTCCGGCGGGTTCGACTGGACACTGATCCGCCTGCGGAACAACATTACCATATTGCCTAACCAGCCGACATTAACCTACCGCCAGGACAGCATCAATTACAGTAAGAACCGTTTTTCATCAAGTTACCTGCGCATCCCTTTGTCATTTGATTTTCGCACTAAGATGGATGAGCATGGCGAACGCTGGCATTTCGTTTTCGGTCCGGAAGGCGGGTTCCTGCTGGATGGTATGGTTAAACAGATCAGTTCGGAATTCGGTAAGAAGAAATTTTATGATAACTACCATTTTACCACCTTCAGGTACGGCGGTTTCGCCCGCATCGGTTACGGCGACTTTGGGATCTTTGCCAAATATTACGCTAACGACATGTTTGAGAACAGCCCCGCACAGGCAGGCTTAAAAGACTTTGCGTTTGGGTTTACGCTTGGATTTTAATTGTCTGCTCCTATTTTGATAGCGGCAACATACGGCAAAATTGTTTTAACTTGCGGTATGTTGCCCGTTCTTTTTCTCCCACCGGCCCCGGTATACCCGCAATAAGTTCTCTAATTCATGCCGGGTTACCGCTAATTCGCCAATGTCAATGTCTTCACTCCCGTCTGGGTAGCTGTAAATAAAATTATGGGTGGTTGATTTACCATGTTGCTCAGTAATTACATCTTCACCAAAAATATCTTTCCAACTGCAAAATGATGTAGATGCGGTCTCAATACCTTCAGCGTTTAAAATAATCTGGGGTTCGTTATTTGCAAATTCGCGATATTGCATAAAACCAAGGAACAATCCCATCGCAACCAGGAATATTCCAAAAAACTCCTTGGTTGTAATAATCAGGGTGATACCACCTAAAAGTAACAAAACCCCAACCGCTAATCCTAAAAATGTTTTACTTTTTGAATAACGGACAGCTGTTTCATCGGGCACCTCGTAGTCATCCAGAAAAACATCCGGCACATCAAATTTACTTTGCAGCGCATCCAGTTTTTGGCGGTCATTTGATGTTTTTATGATGGTACCATCCCAGAAGCTACCGTCTTCAGCTATTATCCCTTCTTTTACCGCTCTTTTTTGCAATTCATGTACATTCCTCACATTATCAAAAGCCCATAACCTCCATCTGGTAACTGCAATGGTCCAGTATAACCAGCCAATAACAAATCCGCCGCCAGCGCCCAAAATGATATACCAGCCCGGAGCGCGATCTGTCGCTGTAAAAAAAGCAGCAAGCGCCAGTGAAATAAAAAATAGTACAACACGGGGATATACGACCATCCGGCTTCCTTTTTGGATGGCATCGTCAACGGAAACAGTTTCAAACATTTGATTCGGGATGCTAATTGTTATAATGTTTTAAGTTGGATAAAAATAGTTAATAGTAACAACTATTTATGCAGACCTGGTTAACATTATTTACGCATCCGAAAAGATAAAAAAGGAGGCACAGGATAGAAAAAGGAGGTATGCGCTTTTATCAATTATTGATCAATATATCTTTCGCCATGATCATGGGTACGCTGATATATTTTTTCTCCATATAGTTGATCACTTTTTCGAGAATATCGCGGTTCTGCTGATCCATGCCCTGCACTTCTTCTGCAAAAACGGAGTTGATGGCTGTATTGCGGATTTCTTTGATCTTTTCGGGCACCCCGCGCATGGCAAGCTCTATACGGCGTTGTTTTAGTTCCAACAAAAAAACTTCGATATTTTCTTTGATGATGACCTCTGCGTGGCTAAGTTCTTCGTAGCGTTCCTGAATGTTCTTCCTGGCCACTTCATTTAGTGAATGCACCTCGATAAAGTTAACCGGAAACTGTTCCAGCACTTCGGGCGCAGTATCATTCGGAACGGCAAGGTCGACAATTGTCTTCCTGTCGGTTTCGCCATTCAATAAACCGGCATATATTTCGGTCGTGATGATCGGTTCAACTGATGATGTACAGGTAATGATAGCGTCAAACCCTTTTTTATAGGTTTTTAAAGCCTCAAGGTCAAAAGCTTCGCCGTTCAAATCAGCAGCCATCTGTTTGGCGTTTGAAATGGTGCGGTTAAATATAGTGAAGTTGGTGAATTTATGCTTTTGAAGATATTTGGATAGATTCAGGTTGGTTTCGCCTGCGCCGATGATCAGTACGCGGGCATTCGTGCAAAGTTTCAGGTCCTTTAACTTTCGGTAAGCCAGTGAGACCACCGAAATCGGATTCTTCGAAATATTGGTATGGGTATAAACTTCCTTTGCGGTTTTAACCACGCAGTTCATAACCATGCGCAGCCCGTCGCCTGTAAGTCCCGCTTCGCGGCAGTTGTCGTATGCTTTGCGTAACTGGGCCAGTATCTCCTTTTCACCAACGATCAAACTTTCCAATGAGCACGAAGTACGCAATAAGTGATCGATTGCTTCACGGTTTTCGTAAATGGCGGCTGCTTCTAAAAAGGCGCTTGTTGAAACAGGGCAGAGGCCCATTTGCAGCGAGTACATAAATTGCCTGGCGAATTCTTTATCCACCACGCGGTCGGTAATCATTACAAACTCCACCCGGTTGCAGGTACCCAGATAGAAAATCTCCGAAATACCGAATTGTTCTTTAACCCGGTGAAGTTTATCTGTTAGATTTTCCTGGCACATCACCAATTTCCCCAACTCCTTCAGCTCAATCTGTTTATGCGTAAAAGCGATTACCTTTAGATACTTCACAGCAATTTTAAAATTTGACCCGACAAAAATAATAGGATAAACCACATCACGTGTCAACACTTTGTCATACCGATGTATTTAGAATGATTACAAATTAAATCCAAGACCTGTTTTTATCGTATTTATTTGGTGAAAACGTCCTTTTAAAAAATATTATATCATAAATCATG
>Ga0206955_1075_pt1 | contig 26324 bp, 24 predicted proteins | sample Alteio_BWOrgHeat_34_FD_153247 | JGI IMG/M metagenome (GOLD analysis project Ga0206955, IMG submission 153247) | Enriched cells from forest soil in Barre Woods Harvard Forest LTER site, Petersham, Massachusetts, United States -... | ecosystem: Environmental > Terrestrial > Soil > Temperate forest >...
TCAAATAATTTCGTGTTTTCTACATTGACGGATTAGCGACAAGAAATAAGGTTGTCAATGCATCTTCAGATCTCCGAGGCAATTGCAGGATTCTAAGCCAGGCTGGTATTTTTCATCGCTAGTCAGGAAGCAAAGGATGAGCCAAACCATGGTTTGCTCATCCGATCATAGTGAGAAGCTACAAGTTCGTAAAAAATCACCCTTCCCATTTAATTTTTTTTAACAATCCATGCACTTCTTTGCATGGTATTGTTTTTGAAACAGTCTAACCTGCAGACTTTATCATTTCATTCTAAAACCTATTTTATGGGAAAGCTTAGTGGAAAAAGAGTCGCAATATTGACTGAAACAGGGTTCGAAGAACTTGAACTGACAAGTCCCAAAAAAGCGCTCGAAGAAGCTGGCGCAAAAGTCGATATTGTTTCACCTCAAAAACAAAAAGTAAAAGCTTGGGACGAAGATCATTGGTCAATAGAATTGCCTGTTGATGTGACTTTGGACAAAGCCGATTCAGAAGACTATGACGCCCTCATGATTCCGGGCGGGGTTATTAATCCCGACCATATGCGCATCAACCAGGATTGTGTGGATTTTGCTCAACAATTTCTTGAAGCGGGAAAACCCGTCGCAGCAATTTGCCATGGGCCGCAATTGCTGATAGAAACCGGGATGCTCAGGGGAAAAAACATGACTTCATTTCCATCCATCAGAACAGATCTTGAAAATGCAGGAGTTACCTGGGCGGATCTGGAAGTGGTCGTCGACAATGGCCTGGTCACGAGCAGAAGTCCAAAAGACCTCGAAGCATTCAACAAGAGAATGATCGAAGAAATTGCGGAAGGAGAGCATGCGGCATCAACTTTCTCAGCGAGTCCTGCCCATTAATCATATATGCACTATTATCATGAAGAACCACCGAAAGGTGGTTTTTTAATTAATATCTCGGCCTCTAACTGTACAGGATACACGAAAATTATTGCAGGTAAGTCTTGCTGAGGTTGTATAGCACCTTTTCTGCTTCGGGCGAAAGCTGGTTGTCTACAGTATCCTGCAGCCAATGGCGTTTGAATGATGCAATAGCAGCTGTGGTATCCTTCATGTCGTATCCAACTATCCTGAGGGCCTGCAAGTGATCAAATCCGGATGGGACGACAATAAACGTCGTATCAGGATACCAGTTCCCGAATCCCTTATCAGCGAGTTCCTTCCAGGGAAAGCGCCAGTTTGGATCGACTTTCCGTCCCGGAGCAATATCGCCGTGACCGATAAAATTAGGCGTGGGGATTTTATACTTTTTTTTCAGTGTATCCAGTAGAAGGAGGAGATTATTGATCTGTGGCTCTGTAAATGGTTCAAAGCCATTATTGTCAAGTTCAATTCCGATGCTACTTGAATTAATGTCTGTGTTATTACCCCATTTGCTAACTCCTGCCTGCCAGGCACGCAGGTAATCATTTAGCATGTGATGCACAGTTCCGTCCTTACATATCACGTAATGAGCGCTCACATTGGATTGAACGGTGGTGAATGCCCGAAGTGTTTGATCGCAGCTATTCTGCGCTGTGTGATGTATGATTACAAAATTGGGCCGCCTCAGGTCGAAATTGGTCGTGCCAATCCAGCGCGAAGTTGAATCCGTTACATAGAAAGGCGGCTCCTGCCTCAACTGCTGTGTGAGGGCCTTTGCCTGTTTCTTGTAGGCTTTATTCGAAGTCTTGTATGGATTGGACGAACAAAAAGATAAAAAGATGACTAAAGAGAGCAACAGGATTCTGTACATATTCCTCAAATTTAGCTTCAATCGTAATAATCCTCAAGATTCTCCGACGATTTTGTTCGCGGCACGTTATTGTAGTTGCTGAAATTCGTTGGACCCCTCTAACAGTTTCTTCAGGCTCCTCGCATTATGAATGGCCCCAAGCAGCGCCGTATTATTAAAATAGATAAATGCGTTGCGGATATTTTTTAATGATAGTAGTTTGGCGGCAAATTGTTCGATGATAGAAAGTGAATATTCAGAGAAATAGAGATCCGGGATGCCGTGAAACCTGTAATACAGATCCCGGCCACTGTTGATGAGAGGATCAGGAAGAGTGGGATGACTTATACCCGAGAACACGACGCCGGCTTCGGTCAGTCTTTGCATTACGAGATCGTTCCACCATGCCGGATCTCTAAATTCGAGCGTGTTCGTGAATGTTGTGTCCAGCGATGAAAGAATTTTCCCGAGGTTTTCTTCTGAATATTTGAACGAAGGCGGCAACTGGAATAAGAGGGTTCCCAATTTATCGCCCAGACCCTCACGGACTACGTTATAGAAATCTTTGAGCAGGGATTCGCAGGATGAAAATTGTTTAAAGTGGGTGATCAGTCTGGGTGCTTTTACCGAAAAACAAAATCCAGGCGGGCTTTTTTCGTACCAGGCCCTGAGGGTCTTATATTGAGGGAAGCGGTAAAATGTTACATTCAGTTCAATCGTATTGAATTCGCCTGAGTAGTACGCAAACCAATTTTTTTGTGCCAGGCCTTCAGGATAGAATTCTCCTTTCCAGGCCTTGTTATAAAATCCTGAACAGCCAATGAAGTACTTCATAGTTTCAGGCTATCCAACTTAAAAAATCATTCCTAAACATCGAAATCAGCAGGTCCGCATTTTGTTATTTATATAATAAACCAACGATGCCGGAAGGACCCTCGATTGTAATTCTTAAAGACGCTGTGAAGCATTTCAAAAGCAAGAAAGTGATCGCCGTTTCCGGAAACACGAAAATTGACAAGAACCGGATGTTAAATCAGACTATCATCGATTTTAAATCCTGGGGCAAGCATTTTCTAATTTGTTTTAAGGATTTTTCGGTGAGAATACATTTCATGTTATTCGGAACCTATCGCATCAATGAAAGGAAAATAAACCCGCCAAGGCTTTCACTCCGATTCAAAAATGGTGAACTGAATTTTTATGCGTGTTCTGTTCGGATCATAGAAGAAGGGCTCGATGAAGTATACGATTGGAGCGCCGACGTAATGAATGAGCAATGGAGCCCTTCAAAAGCAAAAAAGAAAATAGTTAAAAATCCTGCGATGCTGGCTTGCGACGCATTAATGGATCAGCAAATTTTCTCTGGCGTGGGCAACATAATTAAAAACGAAGTTTTATTCAGGATCAGGGTTCATCCGGAAAGCAAGGTTGGCAAAATGCCTGCGGCCAAGATATCTGCATTGATCAGGGAAGCCAGGAAATACAGCTTTGAATTTCTCGAATGGAAGAAAGCATTCGTATTAAAAAAACATTTCCTTGCCTATTCAAAAAAAACATGTCCAAGGGATCATATCCCTTTCGCCCTGAAAATTCTTGGTAAAGGCAGGAGGCGCTGTTTTTTTTGTAACAAGTGTCAGAAATTGTATCGTTAATGGTCAGGTCAGATTAGTTTGAAGAAAACTCAGTGACATTGACCAGCATTCTTTGGCAGCTTTAGGATGGTAAGACTTTCTCTCGTCGCAGTTGAAGCCGTGATCAGCATAAGATACTATTGTGCTGATATATTCTTTATTTGCCGACTTAACCGCCTCAATTGTTTTCTCAACCTGCTCGGGTAATACATGTTTGTCAAGTCCCGCCCAGAAAAATAATTGTGGGGCATGAAGCGATGTGGCCATGTCCAGGATCTGTAACATGCCTCCGCTGTAATAGGAAACAGACGCGGACAACGGAAGCAGTGCGTTGGCCATGAACGAAACCCTTCCTCCCATACAAAAGCCCAGAGAGCCAATTTTATTCTTTATTATATTGTCCTGTTGCTGCAACCATTCAAAGGTGGAGAGAATATCCGCTTTCAATCCTTCTGTCGTCAGTGCGAGCGTGTGCGGTCTGACGGTATCCAAATCATCGTACACTGCCTCAAATCCTGGTCCGGCCGAGCGATGAAATAATTCCGGAGCTATCGCAACATAACCCTCTGCCGCGATGCGTTCAGTGATATTGCGAATATGGTGGTTTACTCCATAAGCTTCCTGGAAAATCAAGACGGCAGGAACTTTTTTATTTTCATAGGGAGCGGCGATATAAGCGTTCATTTCTGTACCATCACTGACGGGTATAAACGCATTTTGTTTTTGCATCATGTTATTTTCATATTTCATGCAAAAAAGTTGCCTTGCTATTTTAATTCCAGCATAACTAATTTTGCTTCTTTGTTAGTGTTGTTGACGATTTGAAATCTGATACCGGCTTCCATCCATTCGAATTTGCCCGCATCCATAGTGGTTCCTGCATTATCTCCGGTTTTTATGGCAGCAATGCCGCTCGCCATCACCACAAGATGGGGACATTTTGTAGCATCAACTTTTGTTGATTGATTGGCGCCCAACCGGATATTATATACGCGGACATGCTCCTTTTCCCATTCCAAATGGATGAAGGGTTCTGTCAGCGGGCTGCATTCGAGCTTTTCTTTTCTGTCAATAATTTCTATGTCCATAACATGATAAACCGACGTATCCATATTCCACACGCGATGTAAAACAGGGCTCGATCCGAAATCAATGAACATCGATTGTCCAAGTATTGAATGTCCGAAGGAGGGCTGGCCACCACTCGGCTGCGAACCCGTGTGGCTGTCGGATAGAAACACAATCACCGAGGGTGTAAAATGCCGGTGATAAAGCGTTGTGTCATGTCCGGCGATATTCACATTGATCAGCCTGATATATGGATTGACCAGCTCGAGCCGGTGACGCGGCTCATCGTATACTGGTACCTGTGAGACGGCGCTCTGAAAATGCAATGACAGGATTAAAAGAACAACACCGTAACGGCCAGAGATTTTTGAGCTGAAAAAGCGATTTTTTGCAATAATGGGCAGCCACATAGGGCCTAAAATTAACGAGAATTGAATAGCAGGCACAGAGCTTGCGATAAAACTGAAAATCTCCTGAAGGATCGCAACTACCTTCCCATCAGGGAAAATAATCCCCATTTCTTAAAGAAAGGCGGAGCGCTGTTGCGTTAAAGACTAAAGAATTGCGGGGCATGTAGTTTGTGGTCTTCATAATAAAAAGTATGGAAAAGCGAATCTTTGGTGTTATCCTGACGATTATAGGCGTGGCCGGACTGATCTGGGCCGCTTATAATTTTGTTCAAAGGTCCAACCAGTCTGCCTACAGCGTGAAGTCAATCGTAGTTTACGGCATTTTAGGATTAATTTTCTTCTTTGCGGGCATTGGCCTGATCAGAAGCACCAAGGATCGTGCAGTGTGAATTTCAGTCAAAGTATAAAATCATGAATACGCATCCATTACAATTTGATGGTAACTGGAATGAAGTGAAAGAAAAATTGAAAGAAAACAATCTGGATCTGACTGACGAAGACCTGGATTACCAACCCGGCAATGAAGATGCACTTATCGAAAGGCTTAAGTTGAAAATGAACAGGACCAGGGAACAAATCACGGCCTGGATCGAAAGCGTCGCCTTTAATTCTTCTATCGCTTCTTAATACACTACATATTCCGGCGATATTGGCCACCCACTTCATATAAGGCATGGGTAATTTGCCCAAGGCTGCAATACTTTACTGTCTCCATTAATTCGTCGAAAAGATTTCCGTTATTAATGGCTACTGTCTTTAGCTTTTTTAATTTTTCCTTACTTTCTGCACTATGTCTCTCGTGAAATGCATTCAGATTCCTGATCTGCTGTTCCTTTTCTTCCCCGGTACTTCTTATTACCTCACCGGGAATAATTGTGGGGGAACCTTTTTTGTTTAGAAAAGTGTTCACGCCAACAATAGGAAGTTCTCCACTGTGCTTAAGGCTTTCGTAGACCAGGCTTTCTTCCTGAATCTTATTTCTCTGGTACATTCTTTCCATGGCACCGAGCACGCCGCCCCTTTCTGTGAGGCGATCAAATTCCCTGCATACGGCTTCTTCAACCAGGTCTGTCAATTCTTCGATGATGAATGATCCTTGTATAAAGTTTTCAGTTTTTGCCGAACCCAGTTCACGATTGATAATTAATTGTATTGCCATTGCGCGGCGCACACTTTCTTCCGTAGGTGTGGTGATCGCTTCATCGTATGCGTTTGTGTGCAGTGAATTGCAGTTGTCGTAAATCGCATAAAGCGCCTGCAGGGTTGTGCGAATATCATTGAAATCTATTTCCTGCGCGTGCAGACTCCTGCCACTTGTTTGAATATGATATTTCAGCATTTGGCTTCTCTTGTTGGCCTTATATTTATATTTCATGGCTTTGGCCCAGATACGCCGTGCCACTCTGCCAATCACGCTATATTCTGCATCCATTCCATTGCTGAAGAAAAAAGAGAGGTTATGAGCGAAATCATCGATGTTCATTCCCCTGCTCAAATAATATTCAATGTAGGTAAAACCGTTTGAGAGTGTGAATGCAAGTTGAGTGATTGGATTTGCCCCTGCTTCTGCGATATGATAACCGCTGATCGACACACTGTAAAAATTTCGCACACGGTTCCTGATAAAATATTCCTGAACGTCGCCCATCAGCTTCAACGCAAATTCTGTTGAAAAGATACAGGTGTTCTGTGCCTGGTCTTCCTTTAGAATATCTGCCTGCACCGTGCCACGAACACCAGCCAGGGCAAGGGCTTTTATTTTTTCATAAGTTTCTTTAGATAACACTTTATCTCCGGAAAGCCCGAGCAATTTCAATCCTAATCCGCTATGTCCCTCCGGAAGATCAGTTCCATACTCAGGATTAAGGTATCGGGGTTGTGCAAATTGTGAAAAATTCTTCCGGATGGCATCTTCAACAGTGTTCCATTCATTTGACTCCTGAATGTATTTTTCACATTGCTGGTCGATCGCTGCGTTCAAAAAAAATGCGAGGATGATTGGAGCGGGGCCATTGATGGTCATGCTCACGGAAGTCTTGGGATCGCAAAGATCGAAACCACTGTATAATTTTTTTGCATCTTCCACGGTAGCAATGCTCACTCCGCTGTTGCCTACTTTACCAAAAATATCGGGCCTTCTGTCCGGATCCTCACCGTAAAGTGTAACCGAATCAAATGCAGTACTTAATCGTTTCGAGGGTTGGTCAAAAGAAACATAATGGAACCTTCGGTTTGTCCTTTCCGGTCCGCCTTCGCCTGCAAACATTCTGGTCGGATCTTCTCCTTCTCTCTTCAAGGGAAATACGCCGGCGGTAAATGGAAAGCTGCCCGGGGCATTTTCCTGGGCCTGCCATCGAAGGATATCACCCCAGTCCTTATACCTTGGAAGCACCACTTTAGGAATTCTTGAGCCGGAAAGACTGGTATGATACAGAGGCTGCCTGACTACAGATTCACGGACATGGTATTCATAAAACTCCGCCTTATAGGCTTTGAGTTTTTCCGGCCAGTGACGGATCAGCTTTCTACTCACGGGAGTCAATTGCTGTTCGTAGAATGCAATTTTGGATTTCAGTGCCGCAATAATTTCGCTGGCGGCTTCTGATTCGATCGCCCGCAGGGCACCCTGAAGCTGGTAAAGTATGGTTGCAATGGATGACTGATCTCTTACCAGTTGATCATATTCACGAATGGTCGCAGTAATTTCACTGAGATAACGGCCACGGGCAGCCGGAACAATAGGCCGGTCTTCCGATTTACGTTCGGGTTCATGTGAAGAACTATCGCCGCGCAAATGAATTCCTTTTTTCTTTTCAATGACTCCTACCAGCATTTGAAATAGCTGGTTGATCCCATGATCATTGAATTGCGAAGCAATAGTGCCTACGACGGGGAGATTTTCATTGGCGGCTGTCCACAGTGCCTGGTTTCTTTTGTATTGTTTGCGCACTTCACTCAGGGCATCGTTAGCACCCGCCTTGTCGAATTTGTTGATCACCACAATGTCTGCGTAATCGAGCATATTGATCTTCTCGAGTTGGGTAGCAGCGCCGTATTCGGGTGTCATCACATAAAGGCTGAGGTCACAGTAATCAAGGATCGATGCGTCGCTTTGTCCGACGCCAGCAGACTCCAGGATAATAAAATCAAAACCCTGTTCTCTGCATATGTCGAGCGCGTCCTGCACATGCGCACTCAGCGCCACGTCACTGTCACGCGTGGCGAGGGATCGCATGTAAGCTCTCCCGGAATGAATGGAATTCATCCTGATCCTGTCGCCCAGCAGTGCGCCGCCCGTCTTCTTCTTGGAAGGATCCACAGAGATGACTGCAATCGTTGAGTCAGCATATAAATTCAGAAACCTTCTTACAATTTCATCAGTGACGCTGCTTTTTCCTGCACCGCCTGTTCCCGTTATTCCGATGACGATATTCCCGGCTTTTTGTCCGGCTGCGGAATTTGACGCCTTTTTTTCAGGCTGTGCCTGTTGGCCATTTTCTTTTGCGAGCCCCCATTCAGCCAGCGTAATGGATCGCGCGATCTTCCTGATATCCTTTAATTCGCCCAACGGCGCTTTTCCATTCCAGTTTGCTGCGGCCTGCCAGAATTCGCTTCCTGTTTCGGAAGACTTAGTTTTTGCGTGTCCGTTAGAAGGCGCTTTGATTTCACATTGACGCAAAAGATCTTCGATCATTCCCTCAAGGCCCATCGAGCGGCCATCATCTGGCGAGTAAATACGCGCGATTCCATAAGCTTGTAGTTCCTCGATCTCCTGTGGCAGGATCGTGCCTCCGCCTCCGCCGAAAATTTTGATGTGGCCGCATTTGCTTTCTTCCAAAAGATCCTTCATGTATTTGAAAAACTCGACATGTCCACCCTGGTAAGAAGTAATGGCGATGCCCTGCACGTCTTCTTCAATAGCAGCTTCTACGATCTCAAGCACACTCCTGTTATGACCAAGATGGATGACTTCAGCACCTTTTTGCTGCATGATGCGGCGCATGATGTTGATGGCGGCGTCATGTCCATCGAAGAGTGCGGCAGCGGTAATTATCCTGATCTTGTTGCCTGAGGAAATGGTTTCAGCCATGAAAAAAACCTTAAGTGGACAAAATTAGCTTAAAAAACTAATGACTGTTAGTTTTTATTGTGCTGCGTGGCTCTCCCGGATTCATAAAAAGTCATAAGTTTATTGCCAAATCAACTGGCATGAAATTATTCAGGTATGGCGACGCAGGAAAAGAGAAACCCGCTGTTTTAACAAATGATGGAATAAAGCTCGATATCTCGGCATTCGGAGAAGACTTTGACGAGAATTTTTTTGGAACAGACGGAATGAAACGCCTCCATAATTGGTTGTCGAAAAACAGTAGCCAATGTACAGAAATCAATGAAGTAAAAAGATTTGGGCCGCCGTTGAAAAGACCCTCGAAAATTGTTTGCATAGGATTAAATTTTTCTGATCATGCGAAAGAGACCATCGCCAAGGTCCCCGATGAGCCGGTAATTTTCTTCAAATCCACCTCCGCTATCAACGGGCCCAATGACGATGTCATCATACCCAAAACAAGTGTGAAAACCGATTGGGAGGTAGAACTGGCCCTGGTGATCGGAAGAAAGGTTTCATATGTGAATGAAAAAGATGCCATGACACATGTAGCCGGCTATGTTTTGCATAACGACTATAGCGAACGCGCATTTCAAATTGAAAGAAGTGGTCAGTGGGTAAAAGGAAAAAGCTGCGACACTTTTGCACCGGTCGGTCCATACATCGTAAGTACCGATGAAATTAAGGATGTCAATAATCTTCGCATGTGGCTAAGCGTGAATGATAAAATGATGCAGGACAGCAACACGAGTTATATGGTGTTTAAGATACCATTCCTGGTTTCTTATATAAGCCAGTTCATGACATTGCTGCCAGGCGATATTATCAGCACCGGCACACCTGCGGGAGTAGGCTTGGGGCAGCAACCTCAGCCGATATACCTAAAAGCCGGAGACAAGGTTGCGCTTGGCATCGACGGCCTGGGAGAAGCTGTTCAGCATTTGGTGGATTGGAAAAAAAATGATTGATCAATAATAAAACTGCCGGATCATGGATGATAACAGACCGGAGGAGAAAGTACCCGAATTGCCGGAAGACTCAGCTTCGTCAACAGACGCGATCGATACGCATGTGCATTTCTGGAAATTCAACAAAAAGAAAGACGCATGGATCACTGACGACATGAAGCTTTTGCGCAAGGATTATCTGCCCGAACATATCGCTTTAAATCTGAAAAGAAATGGAGTGGCCGGTTGCGTGGCTGTTCAGGTTGACCAGTCTGAAGTGGAAACAAGATTCCTGGTGGAGCTGGCAAAAACACACACTATTATTAAAGGTGTGGTAGGCTGGGTAGACTTACAAGCAGAAAATATCGGGGAGCGCCTCGATCATTTCTCGCAATGGCCCATCATCAGGGGATACCGGCATATTGTTCAGGGCGAGCCCGACGATTTTTTGCTGGGCAGGGATTTTCAGCGCGGAGTGCGGGCGCTCAAAAAATATGATCTTACTTATGATATTCTTGTCTATCATTACCAACTGCCCGCAGTTGTGCAATTCGTAAATGAACTGCCCGACCAGAAACTGATCATCGATCATTGTGCCAAACCGGATATAGGTGCCCGGAAAATCGACGATTGGAAAATGATGATGAAAGAAGTAGCGAAGCATCCAAACGTGTATTGCAAGGTCTCCGGTCTTTTTACGGAAGCGAACTGGAAATCCTGGAGTGCAATTGACTTCTATCCCTATCTCGACGTAGTGTTCAATGCGTTTGGTGTTGACAGGGTCGTTTTTGGAAGCGATTGGCCCGTTATGTTGCTCTCAGGAATTTATGTGCAGTGGAAGAGCCTGCTGGAGAAGTACACAGAGCAATTCAGGGAAGAAGACCGGGAGAAATTCTTTGCGCTGAACGCGAAATTATTTTATGGAATTTGAATAATGTGTGCTATGAGAAAGCATTGAAAGAATTGATTCAACTTAATTAAATGTTCGACCTGACCAATAAGAATGCAGTTATAACTGGCGGCGGATCCGGAATAGGAAAGGCGATCGCCACGGTGTTTGCGGCCAACGGCGCTGTGGTTTTCATATTAGATCTCGATGAAAAAAATGGAGAAGCTACGGCAGAAGAAATTCACCAACAAGGTGGAAAAGCTTTCTTTCAAAAAATAAATGTCGCTAGTCAACCCGAAGTAAGCAGCTATATCAACGAGATCTCAAAAACAAATTACCTGCACATCCTTGTCAACAACGCGGGAATCGCTCACGTGGGCAATGCTGAAAGCACGGGTGAAGAAGATTTTGACCGGCTCATGAATGTTAATGTGAAGGGAATGTACAATTGCGTGCATGCGGTGATCCCTCAAATGAAAACGAAAGGTGGTTGTATCCTCAACATGGCTTCTGTGGCAGCGACGGTTGGCATTCCCGACCGCTTTGCCTACTCGGCAACGAAAGGGGCAGTGATCGGGATGACACTGTCAATTGCAAAAGATTATATCCCATTCGGCATACGTTGTAACTCGATTTCACCGGGAAGAGTACACACACCGTTCGTAGACGGTTTTATTGCAAAAAATTATCCCGGAAAAGAAGCTGAAATGTTTGAAAAATTATCTAAGACCCAGCCTATCGGAAGGATGGCCAATCCGACGGAAATTGCTAATCTTGCGTTGTACCTGTGTTCAGATGAAGCGTCGTTTATAACAGGTTGCGACTACCCGATCGACGGCGGATTCATCAAGCTCAATAATTAACCCTTTATTTGTCTTATTTTAAACCCTAAGCGACTCCTGCATGTCTTCATTCTTTGACAATCTATACGACGAAGGAAAAATCAGTGAAAGCTCGATAAACAGGATCAGGAATGGTGAAATGCAAAAAGTTTTGTCTGTTCACTGGGACCTGAGAACGCTGCTTTATATCGGCGTTTTGCTGACGACTTCAGGTTTGGGCATCCTGGTGTACAAGAACATTGATAGCATTGGCCACGCAGCAATTATTGCGTCGCTTGCATTGATCAGCATCGCCGGCTATTTGTACTGCTGGTGGAAGAAAGTTCCATTTTCATGGAACAGGATCAAGTCGCCGGGTAGTCTTTTTGATTATGTCCTGCTACTGTCTTGTCTTTGCTTTGTCATATTCATAGGATATTGGCAATATCAATACCACATTTTTGGCGAACGATATGGTCTGGAAACTTTCATTCCAATGATTTTTCTTTTCTTTTCCGCCTATTACTTCGATCACCTGGGTATTCTAAGTCTTGCCATTACGAATCTTGCGGCATGGGCGGGTGTTGTAGTCACTCCGACGCGAATACTGAAAGAAAATGATTTTAACAACACCACACTTATCTATACTGGCTTGTGCCTCGGAATTCTTTTTGTATTGATGGGTAAATATTCCTTGATGAAAAAAATCAAGCCGCATTTTGCATTCACCTATACAAATTTTGGGTTGCATATCGGCTTTATTTCCCTTCTTGCCGCCATGTTTCATTTTGACAATAGTTATATGCTCTGGCTGCTGCCTCTGCTTGGGGCCGGTTATTTATCTTATCGCGAAGCAATGCGGGAGCATTCGTTTTACTATTTGCTGATGCTTACTCTTTACTCGTATATCGGGATCAGTTATGTTTTTGTCACGTTGTTGATCCGCGATTTGCTGGACTCGGGATTCTACTTCCTCTGTCTTTATTTTATCGGATCAGCCACCGCGATGATTTTGTTTTTGATCAGAATGAACAAAAAAATAAAAGCAGCATGATTGCATATAATAAAAACTGGTTGGAAAATTTGATCGTCCACAGAAAGCTCGATGAAGCGTTGGCAAATGAGTGGATCACGACGGAAGAGACGAACGCCTCCAAAACTGATTACCCGGTTGGATTTTATATGCCCAATTTTTTTATCCGCATTGGATTATTTTTCTTAACGACTATAATAGCCGCTTTTGCTTTGGGATTTTGTGCCTTGCTCTTTGCCAGAGGAGGAGAAAAAGTAATAGGGACGATTGTTATGTTTTGCGGATTAATGCTCTTCGTTGCGTTAGAGATCGCTATAAGAAGACAATATTACAGATCAGGCGTTGATGATGCGTTGTTGTGGATTGGCGCCATCCTGATTGTTTCCGGCTTGAACCTGATGTTTGACATTTCGTCATTAGGAAACTCATTCCTCATTTTTTTGATTGCATCAGTTTGCGTGTTGCGTTATATTGATGCAGGCATGAGCGTTGTTGCCGCCTTGTCTCTGATTGAGGTGGAATTTTACCTGGTTACGAAAATGGGAGATGCAGGAAAAGCAGTCGCACCATTTCTTGTGATGGCGTTAGCGGCGTTGATCTACTTCGTCCAAAAACAGATCAGGGCCGCATATCAGTACCGGGTCTATGCGAATTGCCTGCTGCTGGTTGAAATTACCTGCCTTCTTGTTTTTTACGCAGCGGCCAATTATTTTATCGTCAGGGAGCTGAGTATTACAATGTTTGGTTTGAGGTTGAGCGATGTTGACCCATTGCCACTGGGGAGCCTGTTTTGGGGCCTGACCTTTGGAATTCCTGCTGCATATATCTTTTTTGGGATTCGCCGCAAGGACATTGTTATGCTTCGGACAGGCCTGGTACTCGCGGCTGCAACCATTGTCACGTTCCGTTATTATCACCAGATTCTGCCCATTGAATATGCATTGCTCACCGGAGGCGCATTGATTATTGTAGTTGCTGTTGCCCTGATCAAATACCTGACGATGCCGAAACTGGGGTTCACTTCAGAAGAAGCAAAAACTGCTGCTTCTCCCGGAAAGCTTCAGCTTGAATCCCTTGTTGTCGCAGAAATTGCTCAGGTCGTTGTGCAACCGGCGCCGCCCCATACAGAATTTGGTGGAGGAAGCGGCGGTGGCGGAGGAGCAGGAGGAGATTTTTAATATCTGGTCGCCACTTCGCGAATTCAGCCGACAAACATATTACTTTGTAAAAAAAATTGTGATGCTCAGAAGATTGCTTTTGTTTTCTGCATTGGTATTTTTTCTCCTTGTCTTTTTTCCGGGCCAGTCTTTTTCGCAAGACCCCTGGAAAATTTCTGCACCGGCCATCGATCCTTCGAATTACTATGGCATTACCGTAGCTAACGGAATGATCGGTATCGTTTCATCTCCTGAACCGCTCAAAGTAAAAGATGTAGTTCTTGCAGGTGCATACGATCTATATGGCAGGGGACGCGTCAGTAATTTCTTAAGGAGTTTCAACCTGCTCAATATGTATCTGGACATCGATGGAAAGCGCCTGGGTTCCGGAGATATTTCGAATATGAAACAGGAGCTGGACATGCATCATGCTGCTTTCACCGCATCATTTGATTTCAAGGATAAAGCTTCTGTCAGCTATTCTTATTATTCTCTCCGTCATCTGCCGTTTACCGTGCTCATGGATATTTCGATCACCGCGAAAAAAGATATCGTAATAACACCGGCCAGCGTGATGGAGGCCCCGGATGCACTTAAAGACGTTCAGAATTATTACAATGAAATCGACAGGCCGCATGTTGTCATCAGCCTGCTGACCTCCACCGCAAAAAGCCCCACCGGAAAATTGCTGATGTGTGCCTCGAATACATTTTTGTTCAACGAAAAGCATGGACAGGAGCCGCGGGTCATCCATGAAATGTGGGACAATAATATGCACCTCATGAAATTTACCAAATCGTTGAAGGCGGGAGAGACTTATCATTTCTCCATTATAGGCTCCTCCATAACATCGGCACACAATGAAGATCCACTGAACGAAGCCGAACGCCTGACCATTTTCGCGAAGCTCGAAGGTCATGATCGCCTGTTGAGCTTCCATAACAGGGCCTGGGATGAATTGTGGAAGAGCGATATCACTATTGAAGGAGACGATCAGACGCAGCAGGATATCCACAGCATGATGTATCATTTGTATTCGTTCGTCAGGGAAGGATCAGCACTCAGCCCTTCACCCATGGGACTCAGCGGGCTCGGATACAACGGCCACGTTTTCTGGGACACCGATCTGTGGATGTTTCCGGCACTGCTCGTGCTGCATCCTGAGCTCGCAAAATCGCTTGTGGAATACCGTTATGAAAGGCTAGAAGCTGCCAAACGCAATGCCTTCGAGCATGGATTGAAGGGTGCAATGTTTCCCTGGGAAAGTGCGGCATCCGGTGTTGAAGAAACTCCGGTATGGGCGCTGAGTGGTCCATTTGAACACCATATCACCGCTTGTGTAGGAATGGCCGCATGGAATTATTACTGTGTCACACAAGATAAAATTTGGCTGAAGGAAAAAGGCTGGCCGATCCTGTCTGCCTGTGCCGATTTCTGGGCATCGCGAGTTGAGCGCAATGGCACGGGGCATTATGATATAAAAAATGTTGTCGCCGCAGATGAGTGGGCAGAAAATGTAGACAACAACGCCTTCACCAATGCCGCTGCTAAAACAGTGTTGATGAATGCAACAGACGCGGCAAAAATATTGGGTATTGAACCGGATCCTGACTGGCAAATTGTTGCCACCAATATTCCCATACTTCAATTTCCGGACGGCGTCACCAAAGAATATGCAGATTATGATGGAAGAGGAATCAAACAGGCCGACGTCAACCTTCTTGCATATCCATTGAAGCTTATTACAGACCCCAACCAGGTCAGCAGGGATTTGCATTATTACGAGACACGTGTGCCAAACCAGGGAACACCAGCAATGACACAGGCCATTTTTGCACTGTTATATGCAAGGCTTGGTGATGGAGATAAGGCTTTTCATTTTCTCAAGGACGGATATGTGCCGAATTTAAATCCTCCGTTCCGGGTTTTGGCGGAAACCAAAGGAGGAAGCAATCCGTATTTTGCTACAGGAGCAGGAGGAATTCTTCAAACCATGCTCATGGGTTTCGGCGGCCTGGATATTACTCCGAATGGAATCGTTCAGGTAAAATCAAAGCTTCCATCCGCCTGGAAAAAGCTGACATTGACAGGCATCGGAGCCGACAAGAAAAATTATGGAGTTAAATAAATTTCATTAATTTAGCCGCTTGTGAAGAAGATTGCATCCATACTACTGCTTTCAATTCTCGCCTTCAACTGGTTTGGATACCAGTTACTGACAGCGTATATGCAGAATAGTGCAGACCTTCAATTAAGATCACGCCTCGACAATAATAATTATACGGACGACGAGTTGATCAGCATAAAAGTTCCCGCTTCGAATTTGGGATACTATGTCAATTCCGAAAAATTCGAAAGGGTGGATGGCCAGGTCGATATCAATGGCGTTCAGTATAATTATGTAAAGCGTCGTGTTTTTAATGACTCCGTTGAATTGTTCTGCATTCCCAACCACACAGCGATGCAGATAAAGTCGGCTAAGGACGAGTTTTTTAAGATGGTTAACGACCTCCAACAAACCAACCAGGGTAAGAAATCAAACTCACATACAGCTTCTTATAAAAGTTTTTCAGCTGAATACTTTGCATGTGACAATGCTTTCAGCCTGGCAGACCTGCTCTCTTCCAATTTAAAATGGTCTGCACATTACGAATTTTCAATTCCCGAATCTTACACTATCTCACTCGAGCAGCCTCCCGACGTTGCCTGATTCCAGTAAATCAAACTGATTAGTACGCTTCCATTGTTCAATACGATGGTGGTTTCGTGTTAAGGCCGGTATGGCCAATATTCCATATTTCACTTTTTATCTTAATTACTGTTTCTCAATGAAGAATTTAATCGTTGTTGCTATCGGAGCAATGGCAATCCTTAGTTGCAATTCCAGAAAGGACTATGATCAGGTATTCAAAAACCCGCTGCTGTACAGCAAGACCAATCACGAATTAAATACAGTAGTGATGGGAAATAATTTCAGTCCTATTGTTGCCTCGAGAAATTATACCTACGCGAATGTTGCAGCGTACGAGGTAATTGCGGGCGGATATCCCGATCAATACTATTCTTTAGCCGGGCAGGCGAAAGGCCTCAATGAGGTTCCAAAGCCTGAGGCGGGAAGAAAGATCGATTTTGAATTTGCCGCCCTTCTTGCGTTTTGCAAACTCGGAGAGTCCGTAACGTTTCCGGCCGGCAGCATGAAAGATTATACAGATAGTCTGAAGCAATTGGCGAAAGATCACGGAATGCCTTCCGAAATGTTCGACAATTCGATTGAATATGCCGACACGGTTTCTGCTGCGATCATGGCCTGGAGCCGCAAGGACAATTACTTGCAGACAAGAGGCGCGCCCGAATACACCGTCATGGATTCTCCCGGACGCTGGGTACCCACTCCGCCGGCATATTCGCCTGCTGCAGAACCGCACTGGAGAGAGATCAGGCCCATCGTGCTCGATAGCGCCAGTATGTTTATGCCGCCTGCGCCTTTCAAATATGACATTACGAATAAGAACAGCGATTATTATAAAGAAGTAATGGCTATCAAGAATGCGGGAGATAGCCTGACACCGGAGCAAATTCATTGCGCCGATTTTTGGGACGACAATCCTTTTAAGCTGAATGTTTCGGGCCATCTCATGTTTGGCACCAAGAAATTTTCTCCTCCGGGACATTGGATGAGCATCGTCGGCATTGCGGCAGAAAGAGGCAATGCCGATTTTGGAACTACCGTTTGCGCATATGCGAAAACTTCGATCGCACTGTTCGATGCCTTTATCCAGTGCTGGGATGAGAAATATCGTCACAATACAGTAAGGCCCGAAACAGTGATCAACAAATACATCGATCCGAACTGGCGGCCGCATTTGCAAACTCCTCCGTTCCCTGAATACACTTGCGGACATTCGACAGGATCCGCAGCCGCCGCAGAAGCGCTGACAAGTGTGTTCGGAGACAATTTTGCCTATAATGACACAACGGAAATGGAGTTTGGGATCAAAAGCCGTTCTTTTAAATCATTCAGGGATGCTGCCGCGGAAAACAACTGGGCCCGGTTTTACGGTGGGATTCATTTTCATCATTCCTGTATCGTATCTACAGAATACGGTAAAAAAGTAGGAGACCTGGTTGTAGCAAGACTCAAAATGAAAAAAGCATAAGACTAATCAGAAACCAATAACCATTAAACATTTCCATCCACTAACAAATTAAACTGTTTATGAAAATTAGATCTAAAACCGGCAGGATTGGGACAATGATTCTGCTGTTGGGTATAGCCGGCCTCAGTGCAAAGGCGCAGACTGATTTTGACGGCATCATGATGAAAAAGAAACAATGGTGCAACGGAGCCACTTATATGTATTCCGGTTGGAATAAGTATTGGGAGGGAACCAACAAAAGAGATAACCAGAATATCGGCACCTTCAGCTCACAGTCTGTCATGTTCATGTCCAACTATGGGATCACGGACAATATCAATGTGATTGCAGGACTTCCATACGTATGGTCGCACGTTACGGGTGGCACGCTGCACAGTATGAAGGGATTTCAGGACATAAGTCTTTATGTCAAATGGAAGGCATTCAATTTTTCCGTTGCAGGCGGGAAGCTGGGATTGTTTGCCGTCGGCGGATTCAGCACGCCTGTCGACAATTATGTGATTGACTTCATGCCGCTCGCCATAGGGATGGGCAGCACCAATGTGTCGGGCAGGATCACTGCCGACTATCAGAAAGGCATTTTCTATGCAACCTTATCCAGCGCTTATGTATGGAGAAGCAATGTGAAGCTGGATAGAACAGCATATTACACCACATCGCAGCATAACACCAACGAAGTGGAGATGCCAGACGTTCTGAATTCAAATTTGAATATCGGTATCCGCAAAAAATATCTTGTGGCAGAAGTGAATGTTGAGAATATGACAACGCTGGGCGGCTTCGACATCAGGAAGAATGATAATCCATTTGTCAGTAATAAGATGAATAGCACAGCTATAGGTCTTCACGCAAAATATACGCTGCCTTTTTGTACGCATGTAGAATTAGTTGGTGGCGGCAGTTATGTCGTTGCAGGCAGAAATGTCGGACAGGCACTCATGCTGCACGCGGGCGTTTATTACATTTTCAAATTATAACAATAACAACGGCATTATAAACTTAGTAATATGAAAAAGATTTTGTGGTCAAAATTAATTTCCGCTGCGCTCATCCTGGTGACTGCTGCTTCCTGTAACAAAAGTATCAGTGACAGAACAGCAAATGTCGGGCCTTCTGATCCTGTAAACCTGGATCTCAATGCGGGCACCTGGAAGCCGGTTCTACTTTATCGCGCCGACACTTTTGCGGTGGCCGCGCCTGCTGCAACCAACTCTCCTGCGTATGCCGCTGACCTGAATGAAATCAAAGGGTATCAGCGCAATCTTACCGGAGACCAGGCACAAAAAATAAAATACTGGGCCGCAGGTGGCGTATTGAGATGGAACGAGATCTTACGCGGCCTCGTGGCAAAGTATAATATTCCGCCATATCAGAATCCCGACGGCACATACCCCATTCCTAGTTCTGCTAACCCTTTTGCCTATCCGAATTTTCCATTCGCGAACCCACCTTATGCAGGCAGGGCATTCGCCTATGTAAGCGCCGCGCAATATGACGCGCTGATAGCATGCTGGTATTATAAAACCAAATACAATCGCGCGGCACCTTACAAAGTGGATTCGACTGTGCAAGCGAAAAATATCGCAAAAACCGATCTGCCGGCTTATCCTTCTGAAGCAGCCGTACTCGCAGGTGTGACGGCCGAGATGATGAAGCTGTTGTTCCCGACCGAAATCGGCAACATTCAGCAACTTGCGCAGGAGCAGGAATTGGCTGCTATCATGAGTGGCGGTGCTGCGAGGAGTGATGTCACAGCAGGTGAAGCTTTGGGAAGAATGGTTGCGCAGCAATTCGTCGCGCGCGGCCGTACAGACAATGCCGGCAAGGCTGTGGGAACGCCTACAGACTGGTCAAATTTTGAAACACAGGCAATGTCTCTTGGACAAATTCCCTGGTACAGCCTCGAAGTGCCAAAAAGAAATCCAATGCTGCCCTTCTTTGGAAATGTGAAACCATTTCTGTTCGATTCGGCCACATGTGTTTCGTTGAGGCCCGGGCCTCCGCCATCTACGGGCAGCAAAGACCTGCAGGATCAAACACAACAGGTATACGACTATATCAAGTCTCCGACACGCGATCAGATACGCATTGTGCAATTCTGGGCAGACGGAGTGGGCACTTACACGCCTCCCGGTCACTGGGATGCTATTGCAGCCGAAGATTTTATTCCATTGCAATTGAGCGAAGTGCGGTGGGCAAGAAATATGGCCCTCCTTAATATGGCAATTTGCGATGCCGGAATCGTGTGCTGGAATACAAAATATTATTATTTCAATCCGCGTCCGACCCAGATGAATCCCTCGATTAAGACACTTACAGGAATTCCAAATTTCCCTGCATATATATCCGGCCACTCGACGTTCAGCGGTGCGGCCGCAGCGATCCTTGGATATTTGGTTCCGGCCAATGCCGAAAAATATAGTTCGATGGCACAGGAAGCCTCGATGTCAAGAGTGATCGGTGGAATACATTATCCGGTTGACTGTTCAGTTGGCCTTGACGTAGGAAAAGCAGTCGGCCAATATGCGATTATAAGAGCGCAAACTGATGGAGGAAACTAATGATGCCATGCAGGTTAAGAAGCGCTGAATAAATTTTTATCAATGGTCTAAGCAATCAACACGCGGCGATTCCTCGCCGGGTTCTTTTGGAAAAAAATTTTGAAATAGGTCAATTATCAATGGTCTAAGCAATCAACACTCGGCGATTCTTCGCCGGGTTCTTTTAAAAACAAAAAACTTGAAATAAACGAAATTATCAATGGTCTAAGCAATCAACACGCGGCGATTCCTCGCCGGGTTCTTTTAAGATCAAAAACTGGAAAAAATTATCAATCTCGGCAATTAGTAAGGGCTTAAGAAAATATGGATAGCAACAATAAAATATATCAAACACTTCGACTCGCGGTTGCGATGTGCTTTATCGGGCATGGTGCGTTTGGGATCATCACCAAGCCCATTTGGTGTAATTATTTTGCCTTAGCAGGAATTGGAACGGAAACAGCTTATCGTATAATGCCCATAGTCGGAACATTCGATATACTGATGGGAATTTCGGTTTTAATTTATCCACTTCGCATATTTCCATTTTGGCTGATATTTTGGGGAATCGCAACGGCCTCCCTCAGGCCGTTGTCCGGCGAGCCTTTCCCCGAATTGATTGAGCGGGCCGGCAATTTCGGCGCCCCAATTTGCCTGCTTGTGATTTGTAGCGGAGTTTTCAAAAAGCACGGGGAATATTTCCAAAAACTTCAACCGCCTGCAAACATCGACGCAAAAACATTGAACCGCCTTCTCAAATATCTGCAGGTAATTGTTTTCTTATTGCTTGCAGGTCACGGATGGCTTAATCTGTTGGAAAAAAAATCTCTTCTTTTACAATATTCGTCGCTGGGATTTCCAAATCCTGCCAACGCTGCACACTTTGTGGGCATCGTGGAATTGCTGATGGCAGTTTCCGTTCTTGTCCGCCCCATGCGTCCCGTGATCCTTGCATTTTTCATTTGGAAAATGGGGACTGAGCTTTTCTATCCCCATTATGAAGTATTTGAGTGGGTCGAACGAGCCGGCAGCTATGGAACTTTGCTGGCATTGTGGTTTGCTCTGGGCATCAGAAGGGATGCTTACAGCAATACCAACAAATCCGGAATATCTTCCGGACTAGCGTCTTCAAACCGACCCGCTGTTTCATAATTCCTGCGCAAAAAACTTATTTCGGAACGAAAAAAAAGCCTGACCGCCTCGTATTCCATTGCAGGTTTCTCAAATTGAATTTGCCGTACCTTTGAAAAAATGGGCCCCGCCATGAAGAAGATTCTCTATTCCGGATTTTTTCTTTTTTCGTTTCTATCAACATTTTCTCAATACCAACAGCCACCACCACCCGATAAAATCTATGGTGAACTTTTTAATGAAGTTCAAATGCAAAAAGTCTTTCCGGATGGAAAGACTTTTGTCGATTGCACCCCTAAGCGAAAGCCTGTGGACATTATGTACGACTATGGACTGCAAAAGGGGCCTTCCTTCAATCTGAAAAAATTCGTCGAAGACAATTTTGAATTACCACAGAATCCGGTTAACAATTTCAAATCAGACACCGCGGAAGATATCGTAGCGCATATCAAGAGACTGTGGGCCGTTCTGAGAAGAAATCCGGACAAGGTTGTTGAAGGCAGTTCTCTTCTTCCACTCCTTTATCCCTATATCGTACCGGGGGGAAGATTTCGTGAAGTGTATTATTGGGATTCCTATTTTACAATGCTTGGCCTTAAAGAAAGTGGCGAGATCGAGATGATCGACAACATGGTGAAAAATTTTGCCTACATCATCGATACCTATGGACATATCCCCAACGGGAGCCGGACATACTACCTCGGCAGGTCACAACCTCCTTTTTTTGCTGCCATGGTGGCTTTGCTTGCCTCGGCGAAAGGCGACAGTATCTACCAACAATTCCTTCCCGAGCTGGAGAAAGAATATCAATTTTGGATGGACGGAGCAGAAAAAATCAAACCCGGTCAGGTCTATCGCCGTGTGGTTAAACTTAAAGATGGTGGCGTATTAAATCGCTATTTTGACGATAGCCAGGTCCCGCGGCAGGAGAGTTGGAGAGAAGATATTCTTACCGCAGAAAAATCAGGGCGCAATAAAATTGAAATGTATCAGCATCTCCGCGCTTCAGCTGAAAGCGGAATTGACTTCAGCAGCCGGTGGTTTGCCGACCGGAAAAATATCACCACGATCGAGACCACGGATATCATTCCTGTCGACCTGAACGCACTCATGTATAACCTGGAAACCGTCATTGCCAAAGCAAAACTGATCAGCGGTGATGAAGCCGGTTCAAAAGATTTTCGGGCGAAGGCATTGACCAGAAGCCAATACATCGACAAATATTTTTGGAACAAGAATTTGTCATTTTACACAGACTTCAATCTGAAGACCCAAAAGCAAAATAATGATATTACGCCCGCCGGATTATACCCGTTTTGCTTTATCAACGAAAAGCCAGACTACATGAGCTTTCTCGGAAAACAGGTTGCCGGCGTCGTGAGACAAAAATTACTCAAGCCAGGAGGTTTCGTTAGCTCCGAATTCAATACCGGCGAACAGTGGGACGCTCCGAATGGTTGGGCCCCGTTAGAATGGATGATGATCTGGGGCCTTGATCGGTGCGGCCAAAAAGAGCTGGCGGCAGAAGGAGCGATGAGATGGTTAAAGCTGAATATTAAAGTCTATAAGCAAACGGGCAAGCTCATGGAAAAATACAATGTCGTCGACATCGATAAGGAAGCCGGTGGCGGTGAATACCCGGGACAGGATGGATTCGGCTGGACCAACGGCGTTATCCTTAAACTCGTGAGCATGTACGGCTTTCCAAAAGCAGGCAATCAATAATTCATGCCTGTTTCCGGCTGATTTTTAATTAAAGGTCCGCGACCTTACCTTCGCAAAAATTTTCTAATGGAGAAATCATCGCGGCGTTTTCTGTTGCTTCTGGTCATTACAGCCGCACTTTCTTACACGGCATGTTCACCCAATAGCGTAGTCGAAAATAATGATCTGAAGAAATACTTTGATTCCGCAAACGTAACGGGATGCTTTGCGCTTTTGAATAATATCAATGGACAGTTCACCATTTACAACCTGAAAAGATATCGTGATAGCGCATATACGCCGGCTTCAACTTTCAAAATCGTCAATTCCCTAATCGGGATACAAACCGGCGTAATTTCAAGTGAAAATATGGTCATCAAATGGGACGGTGTGAAAAGATCCAATGAGGACTGGAACAGAGACCTTACCATGGCTGAAGCATTCAAAGTGTCGGCTGTTCCTTACTACCAGGAAGTTGCGCGTCGCATCGGAAAGGACACCATGAAAAAATGGATCGATTCACTTTCGTATGGCAATAAAGATATCAGCGGGCCGATTGACTCATTCTGGCTGAATAATCATTTGAAAATTACGCCGGATGAAGAGCTGGGCCTCGTAAAGAGACTATATTTTAACCAGTTGCCTTTCTTTAACTATACACAGGAAATTGTCCGCAAAGTGATGCTCCGGGAAAGCAACTCCAACTACAAATTGAGCTACAAGACGGGATGGGGAACAAAGGAAGACGGGCACGAAATTGGCTGGATTGTAGGCTGGATCGAGGAAAACAAACACCCGTATTTTTTTGTGCTGAATTTAGAATCAGCAGATAAGAAAATTGACATGGTAAACGTTCGTTTGCATATCCTTAAGTCGGTTCTCACTCAGCTGGGATTTTTCGAGGGGAAGAAATAGACGGGTTTGCACCGGGAATTTATCAATAAAAGCCTAAAATTGAGAAAAGTCCATTTCCACAGTTCCTCCTTTTTTAAATTGCCATCTACAAATCCGTGATGCGTTTTCAACATATAGAATACCTTATTGCGATCGTTACCATTCCGGGATTGGTCCTGCTCTTCATCTGGCTGCTGAAGTGGAAGAAGCTGACAAGATTGAAAATAGGTGACGCGGCACTGGTTGACCAATTGGCAAAAAATTATTCCTCCAGGAAATTTCTGATCAAATTTATCCTGGCTACAATTGCACTCGGGGCAATAATTCTGGGCGCGGCCAATTTGCAGGGCAAAGGAAATGTAGAGAATGTGAATCGGGCAGGCGTTGACGTAATGCTGGTATTGGATGTCAGCAAGAGTATGCTGGCGGAAGACATCAGGCCTAGTCGTCTTGCAAAAGCAAAACAATTTCTTTTGCGCCTGGTCGATAAATTAGAAAATGACCGGATTGGCATCGTTTTATTTGCCGGCAGGGCTTATATGCAAATGCCGCTGACATCCGACATGAGCGCAGCTACGATGTATATTCAAAGCGCATCGCCCGATGAAGTGCCGACACAGGGAACCGTGATCGCTGATGCGCTGCATATGGCCAACACTGCCTTCAACAGCAGCGAACATAAATATAAATCTATCGTACTCGTTTCCGATGGCGAAGATCACGACCCCGATGCGGCCAAGACCGCTAAGCAACTTGCAAACGACGGAGTAATGATAAATACAGTAGGCATCGGTTCTCCGGATGGCTCGACGATTATTGATCCCGTGACGCGCGAAACAAAAAAAGATGAGAACGGACAGATCGTAATATCGAAACTGAACGAAGCGGAACTCAACCAGATTGCTGACCTCACCAATGGCAGCTATATCCGGCTTGACAATGTGGATGACGCCCTGATAACATTGACGCAACGATTGGATGGCATTGAAAAGCGTGCTACCACGGATACCGATTATATAAGTTATAGAAGTTATTTTCAATGGTTCCTGGCAGCAGCCCTGATAATACTGTTGGTTGAATTTCTGCTTCCGGAAAGAAAACTAAAATTGAGTTGAGAACACTGGTCGTCATATTGCTTTTAAATGTTTCTGCATCGGGATGTCTTTTTGCCCAAAAAGAAAATCAGCTCATTCGCAGTGGCAACCGGTTATATAAACAAGGCAAATTCGATCAGTCGCAGACAGAATATCAAAAGGCGCTGGGCGTATCGCCCACAAATCCTGCTGCGAATTACAATTTGGGAAACACGGAATTCAGAAAGAGCAATTTTGACGAAGCCGCAAAATCATTTGAAACGACTGTAGAAAATACCAAGGATAGCACCACGCAACAAAAGGGCTTATACAACAAGGGCGTGGCGCTGATCAAACAACAAAAATTGGATGAGAGTATAGAAGCGTGGAAGAATGCATTGAAACTCGATCCTTCCGACGTAGAGACAAGGGAAAATCTTCAGAAGGCCTTACTGGAAAAGAAAAAGCAATCCAAACAGAAGGAAAACAAAGATCAGAAACAACAACAGCAGCAAAAGCAGGACGATCAAAAAGAGCAAAAACCTAAGCAGCAACAAAGTAAACTGACAAAGCAACAGGTCGAACAATATTTAAAATCATTGGCGGAAAAGGAAAAAGAAGTGCAGGATAAAATGAATCAGAATAAAACAAGGGCACTCTCACAGCCGGATAAAGACTGGTAAAATCATTTGCGATTCATTCTTGTCAGCGGAGCTTGGCTGCACGCTCACCTACGCCTTCTTTCGAATGAATCTGGCCGATTCTGATTACTTTTGCAGGATTAACGCATACCATTAAGCAATGCAATTGTATTGTGATTCGCTCACAAAATATAGGCGGTTGAAGACCCTTGAAGTAAGGGTTGGCGATTTGTTGATGGGTAATTTTCATCCCGTTCGGATCCAGACTATGACTACCGTGGATACCATGGATACGTTGGGAACGGTTGAACAAAGCATACGTTGCATTGAGGCAGGGGCTGAGTTGGTCAGGATCACCGCG
>Ga0206955_1017_pt2 | contig 26275 bp, 13 predicted proteins | sample Alteio_BWOrgHeat_34_FD_153247 | JGI IMG/M metagenome (GOLD analysis project Ga0206955, IMG submission 153247) | Enriched cells from forest soil in Barre Woods Harvard Forest LTER site, Petersham, Massachusetts, United States -... | ecosystem: Environmental > Terrestrial > Soil > Temperate forest >...
GACGTCCCATCGTTCAGGCGAAAGGAACCGCCCATGACTAATTTCCCCGGAAGCTGCATCACCGACTCCACTTTTTTGATGCCATCCGGAAGGCTGGTGAAGTGATAGCTCACAGCACCCTTGTCATCGATCTGCACGTCCAGCTTCGTCCCCCCATCGTAAGTCACGGTCGCCTTGGTTGCGGCGTTATCAACGGATGCGATCTTTTCCCCGGCAATCTTGGGATAGGTGAGCGTGAACGAGCCGAGTCCAGGCGTTGCAATCACCAACCCCTGCCCCGAGGTCGTGATGCTGGGCACGGTGGGTTTGGCATCGTCCGCCGCCCAACCTCCGGTCACGCTGATCAGGGCAAAAACAATTGAAGCAATGGAAGCGAAAGTAACGCGAAGAATTCCCATGCCGGATTCAATCCCTCGCCAGCGCGAAAGTCGATGCCGAAACCGATCCGCCCGGAAACATCCTGTTTAATCCACTTGCCAGTATCCGTAAAACAATGGTGCCTGCTGAAGAGCTACGCGGGGCAGATTTCGAGCCGATTTACGCACCCGCGATCCGAGGCATCCACACACGTGCTCGCGCGAGATCTGCTTGAATCAGGTTTTGGAGGAGCGAAAGCTTGAGGTCCTTTGCCAACGGTTCATCCCACAGATTTCGAATCTCCCCGGCATCCTCCTGTAAATCATAGAGCTCGCCTTCTTCGGTGCCGAGATGAACGGAAATCTTGTACCGTTGGTCCACGTAAGTGAGCACATTGATTGTCCGGGGTTGATGATGATTTTCCACGATGACATGTTGGCGCGCGGATTCCACTTCACCGGCCCAAACCTTGGATTGATCTATACCCGTCATGCCCCGAATCGTTGAAACTCCCGCAGCGGCCAAAAACGTGGGGGCCAGGTCGACGAGTGACTGCATCGCCTGGCTTCGACGACCGGGAGTTGCTTTGCCAGGCCAACGAACCACGAAGGGAACCTTCACCACATCTTCGTAATGGAAAGGTAGTTTTGCCACAAGGCCATGCTGTCCAAAAAAATGTCCATGATCCGTGGTGAAAACCACCAGCGTGTTCTCCGCCAGTCCCAACTCATCGAGCCCATCAAGAATTTTTCCGATATACTTATCAAGGCAAGTGATCATGCCGTAATAGACGGCGATGTCCTTCTGCAACGTCTTTTGGCCCTCCAAATGAGAGTGATAGCCGTGTACGTGATTGCCATCCGGCACATCATGATAGGAACTGAAATCCGGATTTTGCATCTGGGTCATCCGTAGCGGCAGTGGATTATGATCGTGCTCGCCCGGCATGGCGTGTGGCACCTGGATCGATTCGGGATCGTACAGGGTGTCCCAAGGCTCAGGGATGAGGTAGGGAGGATGTGGATCGAAAAAGCTCGCCCAAAGAAAGAAGGGCTCATTTTTCTTCCGGTGTTCGCTCAGGCGGGCGTTGGTGCGCTCCGCGATCCAAGTGTTGTAATGAAATTCCTCAAGCAAATCCCATTTCCATCGCTGCTCGTCACGGGTCCCGGTTGGCTTTCTGAAATAATCCCTCCATTGGGTGAACCCCTTTTCTTCCATCCACAGAGCGTAATGCTGCCCAACATGGGCCTCATCGGCATGGTTTCGACAGAGCTCGACATGCTCGAAACCATAAAACGGTCCGTGAAATGTCTTCCAATAATCAAGGTCCTGCAGAAAAGGATAGGCTTCGAGCGATGAAAACTCCGGCGTTGATTTAAGCGGCTGGAAATGGGCCTTGCCGATCAGGGAAGTTCGATACCCGCCACGCTGGAATCGCTCTCCGATCGTAGGCGTTTCCTCCGGTAATTTTGTGCCCAGGGAATAGCAGCCGTGCTGGCTGGGGTAGAGTCCGGTGATGATCGAACTGCGGGTTGGCGAACATGTCGGATTGGGACAGTAGGCCCGGTCATAAATCGTTCCCTGGGCCGCAAGACGATCCAAATTAGGCGTTCGTAGCGCACCATTATTATAGCCCATGCAGGTCCAATGCTGTTGATCCGTGGTGATCAACAATATATTGGGCGAATGACTCATGGCTCTTGCTGTTGGAAGTGACACAGCCTCTTTTAGAATGACCTACTTATAGCCGGGCAGGAATTTCTTTTCAGCGGCGAAGAGTTCGAGGGTCATTTTCTTGATCTCGGCGGGGCAGCAGACCGACGCGGTGTGGGGATCAAGTTGCAGCGCATAGATCGCCGCTTCCTTGCTCCGCTCGACCGCGGCGGTGGCGCCGAGTTCGAACACGGCCATGTTGGACGCGCAGAGCGCCGCCATCTGGGCTGGCAACGCGCCGTAGCGGGTCGGGTTGAGGCCGTTGCGGTCGATCATCGTGGAAACCTCGACGCAGCCGTTGGCGGGAAGGTTGGTGATGAGCGAACCGAGATTGCCGGAGGAGTTCATCACGTTGCCGTGGATGCGGAATGGAGAGTCCTTCTCGCGGGCCTCGATGATCCAGCTGGCGTATTCCCAACTGCGCTTCCAGTCGATGGGTTTGGTGGCGGCGAGCAATTCCATGCGCCACTTGTCGGCCTTGGCGCGCCATGCCGGCCAGTTGTTGGCGTAGAAGCTGGTCTCGCCACAGTAACCGGGGCGGGCATATTTTTTCAGCAGGTCCTTGCGCTTGCGGTAATAGGGAAGGTATTCGGAGAGATGGCCGCTCGACTCGGTGATGAACGCACCGAAGTGGAGCATCATGTCCTTGCGGACGAGGTCGTTCTTGTCGTCGGGATCGGAGGGCTTGCCCGCGAGGTCCTGCTCGGCCTTCTTCTTGAGGATCGGGTAGAGGTCCTTGCCGTTGTGGCGGAGCTTGGTGAACCATGCAAGGTGGTTGATCCCGGCGCATTCCCATTCCATTTCCTCGTACGGAACGCCCGCGCGCTTGGCCATGAGATGGCTCGTGCCCTGGACGGAATGGCAGAGGCCGACGACCTGCATCTTGGACGTGCGCGCCGCAGCGAGGCAGAGCATGTTCATCGGGTTGGTGTAATTGAGAACGATGGCTTCGGGGCAATAGCGCTCGGCGTCCTTGAGGACATCGAGCCAAACCGGAATGGTGCGCAAGGCCTTAAAGAGACCGCCCGGCCCGATGGTGTCGCCGATGCACTGATTGACTCCGTACTTCGCGGGGATGTCATTGTCGAAGCGGACACACTCGAGGCCGGAGACCTCGATGCAGTTCACGATATAATTGCTGCCGGGAAGAACCTTCGTGCGATCAGTCGAGGCGATGACGTTCCAATTCAGCGCACCCCGTTCCGCCAAAAGCTTCTTGATCAGCTGGTGCATCGTGGTGAGGCGATGACGGTCGATATCGACCAGTGCCAGGGTGCCTCCTTGGTTGCCGGAAATGCTGATGACGTCCGTGATGAGTCGGGGCGTGAAGCCGCTGCCAGCCCCCATCATGGTGATCTTGATGGGACGGAGCATTACGCCCGGCAGGGAGAGGGTCTCGGAGGATTTAGTGTGCTCGGCGTGACCGAGGGATTTTTTGCCTGATTTTTTTGTACTCATGAAAGGTTGGGGTGAATCAAACCCTGACGGCTTTCGCGTTGGAAAGCGATACAAAGCCCGTGACAGTTATGTGCTTTTTGGTGATATTCTATCTCCATGGAAACGGAATCCGCCCGCAGCATCGAAGTCACCGTTCCCTATTATAGTCATCGGAAACAGGTTGTTGCCAATTCGCGTTATCGTTGGAATTGTTGGGATCGAGGCAGCAACTCGTTCGTGATTCTGCAATGGACCCATTCCGGCGAGGGCATTTTTGAGGGGAAAGAGGGCCGCTTCCGCGTATCGGCCGATCACGCCTTTATCGCCATCGTACCAGAACAGTCCACATACTATTATCCGCCGGAACATCGGGAACCGTGGGTCTTCAGTTGGCTCAATTTCTACGGTTCGCTGGCTTGTGATCTTTTCCTGAAATTCAAGACCGAATTTGGTCCCGTGGTACCGCTCGTCGCGCGGGGCGCGGCCGCCGCTTCGCTGCGTCGGCTGTTGACGAAGAGCGCCCGCATAGAATCCTCAGACCGTTTCCAGACCAGCCTTCAGGCGTACACGTTCCTTTTGGAATGGTGGAGGGAGGCCCTGCAACCACCGCACCAGCGGGAAGACCGGCTGAAGCATGCACTTCGTTTCAGCAAGGAGCATTTCCGCGAACCCCTCGGCGTCAAGGAACTGGCGAACGAGGCTGGGATGAGCCGGGAACACTTTTCCCGGATCTTTACGGAACGAACCGGCGAGTCTCCATCGGAATACCTTCAGCGATTGCGGATGAATGAAGCGACCACTCTGGTCCAGGAAACCGATCTGCCTTTACGTGAGATTGCCATGCGTTCGGGATTCTATTCCGAACGACATTTGATGAGAACCTTTCAGCGGGTCCATGGTCTCGCTCCTTCGCAATATCGCAAGATCACGGCGGGTAAGGGTTCTTGAGCAACTGGAACGATTACTCCTTCAACCGGCGTCGGTACTGTGATGGGTTCTTGCCATAGACGCGCTGGAAGGTGCGCATCATGTGCCTGACAGAGTAAAAGCCCGAGCGCATGGCCACCTCGCCCAAGGGCAGCCGGGTATCGCGCAGCAGGGTGGTCGCCTCGTTCAAACGCAAACGACGCAAAAAGGCGGCCGGCGTTTCCTTGAAACGTTCTGAAAAAGTCCGGGTGAAATGTTCCCGGCTCATGTTCGTTTCAGCAGCGATCTGCTTCACGCTCAATTGCTCGCGAAAATGCCCGCGGCAAAAACGTTCGGCCCGCTCCAAGCCATCTTCCAAACTGCCTGATTGGGAGGCCTCCCGCCACCACTCGATGACAAAGGAATAGGCCTCCACGCTGACTTGCCAGCGATTGGCGCCTTCGGGATTGGAAAGAGAGGTGATGAGTCGACGAAACGAGGTTGCGGCCGCACTCTGAATCGGCAAAGGGACAATTGGGCCGAATTCTGCGCGGAATTTTCGGAAAATTTCGCACGCGATCGAGCCGTAGACATTAAACCACTCGAAGACCCAGGGTTCCTTGCTCTTAGGCGGGTAGTAATAGCTGGCGTTCTCCGGTATAATGGACACAAAAGCGTGGCCAGGCGGCACCTTGTAGGTCCCGGTTTCGCAGGAAAAAATTCCCTCGCCCGACTGGGTCCATTGCACGATCACAAATGGATCATCTCCGCGATCATCACATCTCCAGCGATAGCGCGGACTGGAAACGGTTTCTTGCTGGAGGAAAAGAGGAATGGAAAACCAAATGCTATCCTTGTATTCCGGTTTCATTGTCTAAAATAATCACAAAAGAAGCCTCATTAGACGAGCCCATTCGCGCAGATGAAGCCGAATCCCCTCCTTCCAAAGCTGACCATGACAGAGGGGCCCGCCCCTCTGTCATGCGGCGCAACCGCTTAGTAGGTGACCTGTAGGACGCGCACCGAGGTATCAAGATTGACTGTCATCGAGGTGACGTTGGTCAAGCTTTGAACCGGTGTTCCGCCTCCACTGGTAATGTTGTATTCCACCACCTTCGTCATGGGGTGCGAATTGAATGTCACCGTGACCGGCGTGGTGACTGCGCTGATAGTATTTTGCTCATTCCAGATGATCAGAAAGTACTGACTTGATGAATTTTCAAACAGGGCCCATCTTCCGCCAGCATAGGGCGCACCGGTTGGGGCGGGCGGTAATCCTGTCACAGTGACATTGAGCTTCCCGGGCGTGAACGATGATTTGTTCACCCCTTGGTCACCGGTAAGCTGGAACAGGGCGCGATAGGCGTTTGCCGCCGGGCGCGGAGATGCGTCGCTCGTGGTGAAGAGGCCGCATTGCATCGTAGCACTGTTATAATCAAAGAGCGCAAACCAGAAAGTGGCCTGCCAGTCATAGTCGACATAAGACGACAGAAGCGCGATCGGCCCCCAGTACGCGTCGTACGTATGATCATTCTGGTGAGTTTTCGCATACAGCGTCGGATGGAATTCCGTGTTGATCTTGGGCAACCCGGGAAAGACCGAATCGAAGGCAGCATCGACGTCGGCCATGATACCGTTGACGGAGCTCGTATAAGCGCTGTTCGGTGAGTACGAAGGGTAAAGATGGATGTTACTCTGATCGGAATTGGCAGTGATGGCCGCTTTGTAGCTCCCAAGATAGGTATTAAGATATGAGGCCGGACTCGGCAGGCCAAAGACAACCGACGGTTCCTCCACCGGCACATTGGAAGTGACCGCATGAATCTGTGAATAAAGCGAAGCTTGCACGGACGAAGTGGTGGCGACGGGAATCGTGCCCGATCCAAAATTAGTATTGGGCTCGTTGATTCCTTCGATCCACTTGGCATAATTCAGCCCGTTATTGACCGAATCCTGAGTGATGGTAACCAGGCCGGGAATATCGTTCGCGGTTCCACCGGCGCCAATGGCGATCGTGAAGGGAGAACCCGTCTCCTGATAGACCTGATGCATCCAGGTGATTTGCAAGGGGGTGATAGGAGTCGACGACCCGTCGTGATGGTACTCGCGGTCGTTGATCGTCAGTCCCGAACCACCGGTGATATAGTTGATGGCCCGCCCTGTCGTTGCGGAATCATAACTTCCCTGGCTACCGCCCCATGACCATGGATAGCCGTTGTTATTCAGCCTTGAAAAAGTGTTAACGCCAAAGCGTTGTAGACAATCGGCAATGCGGTTCGCTTGCGTCCCGGTGGCATCACCCGTACCACTGCTGGCACCCGTCATCAAACTCAAATCATCCGCATAACCTGGACTCGCACCGTTCTGGTAGATAAATATCTCAGCCGATGTGTTGGTGGGACCTGTGGTGAAAGTTATCGAGAGTTGTGTGTAGCTTGTCGCATTGGCCAATTTGGAAGCCGATCCGCTGCCGTAATTCTGGGCGCCTAAATAAACATCCTGTCCCGCCACTGCCACCTTGAGCCAACCCGTGCAGGTATAGGTCGTATTGGGAGTTAACCCGGTCACGGTTTGTCCGAGCGTACTGTACTGGTTGACTTGGGCCGCATAAGTACCCGAATGGGCGTTGCCGGTACCTACGGAGTAACTTCCATAACCGGCTGTCCAATCCGCTGTCGTCCCGGTCTCAAATCCGGGATTGAGCAGCAGATTAGGCGGGCCCAAGGTCAGGGTCAGATCGTCGCAATAGGCAACATAGTGCGCTGTGTCTACATCAGTATCATTATAGATGAAAAGGGTTGCCGACGTGCTGGCAGGCCCGGTGGTAAAGGTTACCGAGAGTTGCGTATAGGTTGTTGTGTTGGTCCCTTTTGAAATGGTCGTGCCACCGAAATTCTGGACGCCCATATAAATGGTTTGTCCAGCCGTAGGCGCTTCGAGCCAGCCGGTGCAGGTATAGGTCGTATTGGGCGTCAATCCGGTCACAGTTTGCGCAACGGTGCTGCCAGCGTTGATTTTCGCCGCATAGGTGCCCGAGTGGGCGAAGCCGGTGACAGCGGAGTAGGTCCCCGAACTGGCTCCCCAACCGGACATGGTGCCCGTTTCAAAGCCCGGATTGGTCAGGAGATTGCTTTGCGCGGAAGCCATCTGGGGCATTAAAGCCAAAGCGGACAAGAAAAAGACCAAAGCCCGAATCCTGCCGAAGAGATGGTAGGCCACGCTAATGATTTTTGGGCTCGAGGAAAATCGATTAAGACAAAAAGTTGGGATATTCATAATATGGAATTAGGTATAGGGTATTTCTTATGGGTCTACTGTCGCAATGACGCTTTCTAAGACATTTTTGTGTTTGGAAAGTTGGTTTGTTTTTGTCCGTGATTACCGTTTGACCGACTACGACTCTATAGTGCCACAACACCTGGCTTAACCACTTTCATAGCTGATTTTAGCTTTGGTGGAACATCAAGCACGCAATGCCAGCATTGCACCATAAGCTTATATATGCATTCAAATATGTGTGATATGGATCAACATATTTGTGATTCCTTTCCTAGAGAAATCACACATGTGAGATACGCTAAAAGGCCATGGCAGACACAAACTTCACTATTTGTTTTTGCCCTGCTTTTTCCACGCACTCTGTTTCGAGCTATCTTTGAGGCAGGAAACCCACCTTCACGATCCGCCTATTAACGTAATCGTAGATAAGGCCGCTAATTTTTATATGTACGTTTACACGGAACACGGCGGGTTCCTTCAACTAACACTGCGGCGCAACGATTTTTGAAACCGTTTGCCTTTTTATTGCCTAGTAGTACTTCGGCAAAAATCTCGCTTCGGCCTCAAACAATTCCAGTGTCATGGCTTTGATTTCAGCTGGTGAACAGACTGCGGCCGTGAGCGGATCGAGCTGCAAGGCATGGATCGCGGCTTCCTTGCTGCGGTCAACAGCGGCGATGGCGCCGAGTTCGAACATAGCCATATTCGATGCGCACAGCGCGGCCATTTGCGGAGGCAGGGCGCCGTAGCGAGTTGGGTTCAGTCCGTTGCGATCAACCATCGTGGCCACTTCGACGCACCCATTGGCCGGCAGGTTGGTAATCAGTCTGCCGACGTTGGCAGTTGAATTCATGACGTTGCCATGAATACGGCAGGGATGGTCCTTCTCTCGCGCCTCGATGATCCAGCTGGCATATTCCCAACTGCGTTCCCAGTCCATTGGCTTGGCCCCGGATAAAATATCCGTGCGCTGTTGGTCGGCTTCGGCGCGCCAATGAGGCCAGTTGTTGGCGTAAAAACTCGATTCACCATCGTACCTGGGGCGGGCGTAGCGCTGGAGGAGATCCTTGCGCTTGCGGTAATAAGGCAGGTATTCGGAAAGATGACCACTCGACTCCGTGATAAACGCGCCGAAATGGAGCATCATGTCCTTGCGCACCAAGTCGTCGGTGTCCGCCGGATCGGAGGGTTTGTTGGCCAAGTCCTCCTCGGCCTTTTTCTTCAGCAGCGGGTAAAGATCCTTGCCCTGATGCTTGAGCTTGGTGAACCAGGCGAGGTGGTTGATCCCCGCGCATTCCCATTCCAATTCCTCGTAAGGAACTCCGGCACGCTGAGCCAAAAGATGGCTCGTGCCTTGAACCGAGTGGCAGAGACCAACAACACGCATGGATGAAACGCGGCCCGCGGCAAGGCACATCATATTCATCGGATTGGTGTAGTTAAGCACGAGGGCTTCCGGGCAGTACAACTCGGCATCCTTGAGGACTTCAAGCCAGACCGGAATCGTGCGCAACGCCTTGAAGAGACCGCCCGGTCCGATCGTATCGCCGATGCACTGATCCACGCCATATTTTGCCGGAATGTCATTGTCGAAGCGCACACATTCCAAGCCTGAGACTTCGATGCAATTGACCAGATAATGGCTGCCAGCGAGTACCTCGGCGCGATTCTCGGAAGCAACGACTTTCCACTTGGATGCTCCCCGTTCAGCGAAAAGTTTTTCTATGACCTGATGCATCATGGTCAGGCGATTCCGGTCAATATCAACCAAGGCAATGACCCCTCCCTGATTGCCGGGAATACTGATCACATCTGTGACTAATCGTGGAGTAAAGCCGCTGCCCGCGCCAAGCATTGTAATCTTGATGGGACGCGGCATGGCACCGGGAAACCCCCGTTGTTCGGAGGATCGGGTATGCTCGGAGTGACCCAGGGATTTTTGATCTTCAGCTTGGGGGGATGACATATAAGAGATACCTTTATTTATCGCTCTATTGGAGAGTAAATGCACTGGCAAAGACGTGATAAATATGTCCCTTTTTGTGATTTATGTGAAATTTGAGAACTCGAAAGTGCGTCAGCTGATCACAAAAAAGGGAGGCTGATGGGCCTCCCTTTTTTTGATCGTGTCGCGAAATGAAATTAGCTGTTCTTGCGACGCGCGCGCTGGACGATGGCCAAGAGCGCCAATCCGCCGAGCATCAGCACCCAAGTGCCCGGTTCCGGCACCACCTGGATGTCGATGTTGCCACCGCTCAGGATCAAGTACGAATTCTGGTAGTAGATCGAATTGGCCTGTCCGTTGGTCGCCGTGCCGGTCAGGACCAGGTTGAAGTTGGTGATCTTGCCGTTGACGATGGACAGGTCCGAATACTGACTGCCGCTGGTCGCGGAAAACAGGATGTAATCCGTTCCGTTGGCAATATTGGTTGTGCTGGTGCCGAGCAGGTTCAACGTCAGGGTCGTGACCCCGCTGCCGAAGAGCACGTTCGGCGTTCCCAGCAACGCGACTGAATTGCTGTTGGTGCTGGCCGCATCCAGGTTGAAGGTCAAACTCGCCCCGCTGAAGTTGGTGGTGCCGCTCGCCGTCATGGTCAGCACATCGGTCGTGTTGCTGCCGCCGCTGCCGACGATCACCTTGGAGCCGGCGCTGAGCGTGTTGTTCGTGCTATTGATGGTGCCCTTGCCTTGCAGCGTCGCTCCGCTGTCCACCAGCAGGCTGCCCGTGCCGGTGGCCGAGCCCGTGGGGTTGGTCACCACCAGAGTACCGGTGACGATTTCCGTGCCGCCGGTGTAGGTGTTGCTCCCGGTCAGCGTCACCGCGTTGCTGGTGTTGAATTTTACGGCCAGGTTGTTGCCGTTGGTGATGCTGTTGCTGCCGAAGGTTTCCGTCGGCAGGCTGCCCGTGCCCGTGCCGGTCAAGGTCAAGGTCGAGAGCGTGCCGTTGCCGCCCACCACCGAGTTGACGTCCGTGAAGCCCGCCGGGTTGGTCGAGGTCAGGCCCGCGATGCTTTGGTTGTGGCCGTTGAGCTGATAGATGTTGGTGAAGCTCGCCCCGCTTTCCGCCGCGGTCGCATCCGAGTTGCCCAGTTCCACGATCGTGTTGGTCGGCAGCGCGTTGTTGAATCCGTTCACCATGGTACCGTTGCCGTAGACGTGGGTCGGGCCCGAATAGGTGTTGTTCGAATTATCGACGATCGTCGTGCCGTTGGTGATGTAGAGGTCCGAATCAAACGCGCCACCCGCTCCCGTGCTGACGATCCGGCCCGTCACGTCGATGGTGTGGCCGCCTGCGTTCAAGATCAGGTTGCTGTCGGCCTTGGTCAACGTTCCCGACAACGTCAGGGTCGCGGTGCCCGTGTTGTTGATCGTCGCGCTGCCCGAGGTGACCGTGATGTTTTGCGCCAGCGTTCCCGTGCCACCGCTGTATTGCAGCGCCGTCCCGTTGGCCAGACTGACCAATCCGGAGCTCAGCGAGCCGGCCGAGCCCACGCTCAGCGTACCGGTCGTGACCGTGGTCGCGCCGGTCGATGAATTGGTGCCGCTCAACGTCAGGATGCCCGAACCGATGTCGGTGATCGCTCCGTTGCCGCTGATATTGTTGGTCAGGTTGTAGTTCGTGGTAAGATCGAAGACCAGTGTTCCGCTGTTGGAAATGGCCCCGCCGCCGATCGTCCCGGTGCTGCCGCCGTTGCCGATTTGCAGGGTGCCCGCCGTGATCGTCGTGCCGCCGCTATAGGTGTTCGTTCCGGTCAAGACCAGCTTGCCCGCGCCCGCTTTCGTCAACATGTCCCCGCTGCCGCTGATGTTGCCGTTGACCGTGAGGGTGTTGCCCGAATCCGTCACCGTCCACGTTTGCGAGTTGCCCAAAATAATCGGCACGTTGATCGTGTCGTTGCCCGCGCCGGTTTGCACGATGATACCATTGGGCGCTGTGTTGATCCCGCCCGATCCCGTCGTCGTCGTCCCGTTGATCGTCAGGGTGCTCGTTCCGTTCAGCGTCACCGCAGAGGTGGCCGGTGTGCCGCTACCCGTGAGCGTCAGGCTGTTGATCGTCAGGTTCCCGCTGTTGAGCGTCGGCAACAGAACATTGCTCCCGCCCGAGTTGGCCGTTATCACCACGTCCGTCGTCGCGCCCACCGCCGAGGAAATCACTGCCGTGCCCGACGCCGTCGTGTAGAAGTTCGACGCCGTGTTCAGGTCCCCGCTCGTGTTCCCGTTGAAGTAGGCCACTGCGGGGGTGGAGGAAGCTGAGACGGTCAGCACAAGTTCGCCGCTCGCCAGCGAGGTCAACGACAGCGTCTTGCTGTCGAGTGAGGTCGTCAACAAATTGAAGTTGCTCAGCGTGCCCGTCAGTGCGCCGGTGTAGTTGATCAGGTCATAGGTGCCGGTCGCCAGCAATCCACCGGAAAGATCGGCGATGGAGATGTTGGTCGTACCGCCGTTCACGGTCAGGATGCCATTGTCCTGGATCTGGTCGATGCTGCCCGCGCTGGAGCCGATTTCGAAAGTCAGCACGCTGGCTGTACCGCCGCCCGTCGTCAAGCCTCCCACCGTCAGGGTGCCAATCAGCCCGTCCGTCAAATTAATGTTGCCGCCGCCCGCCACCGTCACCGCGCCGGTCGTGCCTGTGCCGCCCAAGGTCCCAGTACCGGCTACCGACACGGCGCCTGCGACAACGCCGGAAACTTTCAAAGCGCCATTCACCGTCACCGCAGCCACCACGGTCGCGCCGCTGTTAATCGCATTGCCGGCGTTGTTCACGGTCATACCGGGAAGTGACGTCAGCGTGCCCGAACTGGTGGCCGCGATCGTCGCCGTACCACCGAGAGTCACCCCATGAACGGACGCATTGAACCCATTCAAGTCGACCGTGCCGTTACTAACGCTCAAGGCACCTATCGAGGAACCCAAGGCGGTGGCATTCCCCAGCTGTAACGTACCCCCGGTGACGGTCGTTCCGCCAGTGTAGGTATTCGTGCCGCTCAAGACGAGTGTTCCCAAGCCTGTCTTGGTCAGTGCGCCAAAGGGAGTAAAGGTTCCGATACCAAGATCGGTATTAGTGGCATTTCCAATTACGCCCGCCACGGTCAGCGTATTGCCACCGGTGACATCAAGCGTGCCGCCGTTGGCAGCAAGCAAGACGGACCGGTTAACGGTTTGCGCTCCGAGCGTTTCGGCCAGGCTAAAGCTGCCACTGGCCGACAAAGTGCCTCCGTCCAGGACAAGCGTCATGTTGGTTGGAGAGGTAATAAAACCAACCGCAGTGCTCGAACTAATGGTCTGATTGGCATTTGCAGTGAGAGTGACCACCGTGCCTGAAATAGCTGCCACCGTGGTGCCCAGAAAGCTCGATCCAACCACCAGATCGGGAGCAGATGCGGCCAAAGTCACGGTCGTGGTACCGGTGGCTGAAGAGGTCACGCTAACCGTATTCTGGCCGCCAAGATTTGTGTCCGAACTGATACTCACCGTGCCATCGTTGATATAAGTCTCACCGGTATAGGCGTTCGCTCCGCTCAACACCAAAGTCCCGGTACCGCCCTTCACCAAGTTTATAACCGTATTGAAACGATCGGCAATCGAGGAGCCGATCGTGAGCGTACCAGATCCCCACTGCTGGATAATGAGCTGCGTCTGGGTCGTATTCACTGTGCCCCCCGTAATACTATAAGCATCGCTACCCACATAAAGAAGACCGATGGCGGTATAGACGGAGCCGGAGCCAAGGGCCAGCGACTGGCTAGAGCCGGTCGTAGAATTAATCTTCAGCGTATTTTGCTGGATGGTCGTGCTGGCAATAATTGTGCCACTCCCCGTCAATAGATAGTTGGTCGATGACGATGAAGCCGTTCCGGTAAAAGTTGTATACCCTGTGTAGGCCGAAATTGGCGTCGATGCCGTGTTGCCCACGGCCCAATCGGTTCCCCCAACGGTGTAGGACGCGCCTAAAATTCCATTGGCATTCGCGGTGCTGGTGGTAGCAGCCCCGGAACCGAAATTAGCCAAACCTCCTGTCGATCCTGAAATGGCACCCAATTTGATGAACGAAGTCCCTGAATTGGTGTCCTGGATCGTTGTCTGCCCCAGACGAATAGTCGTGCCGGCAACGGTTTGGTTACTTCCTCCCGTACCTGAAAGATTGAGCGTCACCCCGCCGAGACTTAAAGCGGCATTGGGCAAACGCGTGCCGACGGAACTGGTATCGAGCACTAACGTGCCCCCGGAATCGTAAAATTGACCTGTGGCAACGTAACTGCCGCTAATCGTCACCGTTCCGCTGCCAAGCTTGATGAAATTCGTACTCGTGCCCGTCAGAGTGGCTTGCGAGGAGTCATAGATGGCGCCGCTGAATGTGGTGTTCCCGGGGCCTCCCATTTGGAAATTCGCATTCGTCGCACCGGATTGAAGATTGAAAGATCCACCGAAGGTCAAGGTTCCCGTACCAAAGTTATAAATGCTGGGGTTCGTGACTCTGACATTTGTGAACGTACCGTTGATCGTCAGGTTGCCCGAACCGACAAAGGTTTCAGGCGAGGTCGAGTTTCCCGTGAAATTGTTGGAAACGGTCACATTACCGACCGCTCCAAAGTTGGACGAGCTTCCTGTTCCAGCGACAAAATTCACAGCGTCCGATCCCAGGGCGTTATTACTGCCAATCAAAAGCGTTGCCCCGTTGACTAATGAGGCACTGCCGGCGTTGACGGAAATCGTGCCGCCCGTCATACCCGAGTTATTGCCGCTCAACAACCAAGTGGAAGTCCCACCCACGACAAGCGAGAACGCACTCGCGCCGTTGTTGGAGATAGCCCCGCTGATGGTATTGATGGCCTGCGCATTCGTACCATTCAGGTTGAGTGTGACGGTTGAGCTAGTCCCACTCGAGATATTGCCCGCAAAACTGAGCGCGTCGTTATTCGAGGAAAGCGCGTTATTGGTAAAACTATAGGATCCGGCGGTGCTCGTCGTGGCCCCCTCGATAACCAGGGGAGCATTGATCGTTTCCGCAATCCCCTGACCCGTGAAGCCCGTAGCGATCGAGATCACTCCACCGTTCGACAAAAGCAGCGAATTACCGGCATTCACTCCGGCACTGCCGATGGTGTAGGAGCCGGCCGAGGTCGCAAAGGTTATGCTTCCAATATTGCGAGTGGAATCGATGGTCACCGAGGTACCCGCCGTGGCGGTGTTGAATGTGGCCACGCTGGCATCTGTCGTGGTTCCAACATTTCCAGGAACCGTTCCCCCTGACCAGTTGCCTGCGGCACTCCACGACTGGGTACCACTTCCACCCGTCCAAGAGGAATTAGCGGCCATGGCCGAAGAGCCGGATGCCAAAGCAAGCGCAGCTAGGATAGTCAGAGTCAGACGTGAGTTTTTCATAAACTTAGATAGGTTGGGACGGTGAAGGACTAGGTTAACAGAGTTGCAGAACACCTTATCGGCATTGCTATGGTCACACTATTTGACCTCAGATACACGCGAAAAACTGTGATAACTAAGTACCCTTTTGTGATTACTTTTTTGTAATGGATAATCCTTAAAAAAGGCGTACGCCCCTCGGAATACGCTATAAGTTGGACTGTTGGGCGACCCAATTGCTTACGCTATTTGTGACCAAATCAGGTTTTGAGAAAATCGCCCGACGTTGGGTGTGAATGAGTTGATTTAGGGCTTACCATTACACGAGAGCAATCTAGCGAGGTCACATCAAGGGATTTGGTCAAAGTATTCAAATTAAAAGATTTTGCAAATGGGCGATTATTTATTCGACTGTTCCAGTACAAGAACGACCCAGGCCACGACTACGTCTAAGGCCGGAAAAAGCGAGTCGTTCCGGTAATTGAATTAATCTGAATGGTCACGTAATTGGACGGAAGCCCCGTGGACGTGAGAGGGGCTGTTTCCATCGCGAGAGTGACAGTGCCATTGATCCAAGTGGTTGTGCCGGTACCTCCGGACTGGTCGATCTGGCCGTTGGAGCGAATGCGAATGTAGCTGTAGGTGCTCATGCCGTACGGGGGCGGCAAGGCATGATTGGCATCGCCGCTCGGGACGAGGTAGACGCCGAGGTATTTGGTAGAATCGAGCAAGCTGGAGGCATCCGTCCCGTTGGCTTGACCCGTGATTATTTTGACCGTGGCTGGAAAGAAGTAGGCCTTGGAGATGGGGATGATGGTGGAATTATCTCCTTCCTCGAAGCATTGCATCGCGCGATAGACGGTCGTCACGGAACTATTGTAATCGGCGATCTGGAAGAAACACACCTCGACGGGATGGCTGCTCGCAAGGGCGGTTTGGCGGGCAAGGGTAAACTGGGCACTCACGCCCTGCCCGGCGGAGTCGAGACTGTACGCGCCGCTCAGCGAGCTAAGGACCGGAACCGCGATAGCCACCATGACAGCCATGATGCCCATGACCACGAGCATCTCGACGAGGGTAAAGCCCCGAGCCATCACTCGACCGGTGATTTGTGCGATAGGCAACCGACAGTCTGTAGCGGCGCGTCTATGACCGCCGAACGCATGAGCAACACACTTGCGCGCATCCTCGGCGGTCATAGACGCGCCGCTACAGACTGCGCCAAATCTTCCCTCCCCAATACCCCGCTGCTTGCGGCGGGGTTCTTTATTGCCGTTCCGGTCAAAGTCACGCATGGAGGTCAGGGAGCAAATTGCTTGAGGGAGAGGACGCGGAATTTGTAATAGGGCGCCAGGCTCTGTGTCGTGCTTGGGCTGGCGGTAAAATCGGGGATGGAAGTGTCGTTGGGATCGACATACCGCTCGATGGTCTGCGCGCCGCGGTACTCGCCAGTGACGACGTCGGTGCCTTCGCGCCATTGCGTCCACGCCGCGGCCGTCGATCCGGGTGGCAGTGCCTGCTTCAAGGTCTGGACGCGGAAGTGGATGGTGAAGGTGTTGGATTTGGTGGTGAGGCGCGGATACAGCGTGGCATAGATGCGTTCGCGGAGGTTGTCGCCGGTGAGCCGGTGGCCTGCGGCGGTACTGTTCCAGTAGTTGTCCATGTCAGCGCGGGTCGGGCCGGAGGCCAGGCTGGGGACGGCGGTGGTGGACACGGGATTTTGGTTCGTGGCCCCCGACGAAGGTCGGGTGGAATCGTTCGGAACGATATCGATGTCGCAGATTTCGGAGGCAGAGCGGAAAATGTCCTTGTTGTTGAAACGTCTCGTATAAAACTGCGAGAGAGTCGCATCCATGTTGACGGGAAAACGGATGGGCGTCTGAGCCGGATTGGTCGCATTTACCGTTTTATAGTTAACAGCCTGACTATCGGCGATGGATGTGACTTGCTCAGATTTAAGCACGGCGCGAAGTCCGGTATCGCGGTTGATATAGGTGAACGGCACCATGAGATAGTTCATATTGATCCGTCCCGCCGTGGAAAGCGGCTCACTGATGGCATAGGGTTCAACCACCGGCATGGTGAAGAGATCGAGCAAAAGGTGATCGGGCGGGGTAGTGTAGGGCGGTCCCTGATCGTTTCCTCCAATAGAAGCTGCAACAGGAAGAGAAGACGAAGCGCCCAATCCAGGATGATTGATGGGGCCCGGACGGAATAGCAAGGTCTGCCAGGGCTTATTGCGGATAACACCGGTTGGCAAAGAACCAAAAGTCACCGCCGAAGGTACCAGGCGATTGGGGGTGAAAAGCGCGGGCGTGGCTGCTGCAGAGGCAGATGATATATTCATCGTATTGTTTGTGGCTATTTGTTTCCAAGTATAGGGACTAGCGGTGAAAGTTGTGGTTCCATTTCCCACAACCCCCAAGTCGCCGTCATCAGCCTTATTGATATAGGGACCATCGCGGATGCACCCCACCCCACTGTCCCAATCGCCCAGGACATTACCTGAAGCATAGGCCGTCGCTAAGCCCGCAGCCACTCCATTGATCGGTATGTTGGAAGCGTTGCATACTTTCGCTAGACCACCCTGAGTGGTTGTCAAAGTGGTGAGACCATTATAGGTGACCGTTGAGGGGTAAACTGCGGAGGTACTGTCGATTGTTTCACCCTGAACAAGGGTGTTTAAGGCCGCACCGAAGTAAGGATCTTCATTGCTGGCAACCAAATTGTGAGCACCAATAACACCTACAGGCGGTGAGGAAGCATATTGAGCATTCGGGGCAAAGGGATAATTTGCGCTCGTGGAAGTGGGAGTGGTGGTTTGGGCCGCGATCAGCCGCATATCGCCCGTGGCCGAGCCGACCGATCTTACCACATCCCAGCCATAATCAGAGGTATAGGTTCCACCGACGGTAAGCTGGGTCAGGTTAGAAGTCGGCGCAGTGACGGGTGCGGTCCCACCGGGAGAAGTAGGCACATCAACAAACATACTCGCCCCGTTGAAATTGCCCCCCAGTCGCCCGTGATAACCGGTAGCGCCAGAACCATAATCCCACTTGAAATACCGCATGTTGAAATACGCTCCGGCACTGGTATTGAGAACAGCAGGAAGACTGGTGTAGTTCCGAACCAAACCGTGCTGCCAATCGGTGGGATCGGTGGCATAGGTGGTATCAGTTCCAGGATTAGCATTAACATTACTATTAGAATTAAAAAAGACCGTGGGCGTGGGCCAGGTCCCGGCAGGAAAGTTCAACGTCACTGTCTGCACCGTCTGGGGATTGGTCGCGTAGCCGGCGGCCGTATTCAAGGCAATCGTGACATCGCCGGCGGTCGCGGTGCCGGTGGCCGTGGCGCCAAAGGCAAAGGTACTATTCTTCGGAACATCAATCGTTGAACTAACAAGAGCATAGGTCGATGCGGTGGAGGGGAAGATCTGCCCGAAGCCCAAGGAATCTCCCCAGAAGCTACTATTAAAACCAAAGCCAACTTTGTCGGTTAATGTAACATTGGCCGGAAATCCCATGGGGATCCCATTCCAGGTCAGGCTATCGAGGCCGCTAACCTGCACTGTAAAATTGGGATTATTCCAAATGCTGCCGACCGAAGGATCAAAAAGCTGAATCAGGAAAATGGCCTGCATGCGGACATTGCCTGCGGCAACGGGCTGAACAATCACCGTTGTACCTGAAACGGAAATTGTTCCTGACGAGGTCATTGTTCCTGTCGGATTCGTCACATCATCCGCTTGGGCGATGAAAAGTAGGTTGCCGCTTTGCACGGTGGGGAAACGGCCAAACCCGCGGGTACTTGGCGTGGTCGACTTATCTTCGATGGGAATCACCTGGCCTTGACCAGGATAAGATGATCCCACCTTTACGCCGGGTGTGTAGGTACTGGCCAGCGGCAACCCGGCATCTATAAGATTGGTCGAGCGGATATAATCGAAGGTCTCCGTAAGAATCTGGTCCCGATCCGTGGGGCTGGTGGTCGTACCAGCGGCGTTTGGATATTTGGTCAGAAAGTTTCCACCAAAGCCGGGGACAGGCTGCGAGGTAAGATAGCTGAGGTACGACATCAGCATCCGGTTGCGGCCCAGGCCGGAAGTGGAAGGGCTCGTTGGCAAATCGGTATGAGGATCTGTGGAATCCTGACGTTGAAAATAGTAGAGGTAGGGGGTGGCCAGGTCCTTTCGCATCGTCGAACAAAAGGCGATCAACTGATCGTAGACCGTTCGATAGGCCGAGTTATTATTGACGGAAATCGGCCAGATGCAGACACGCGGCTGGTTGAAGAGGTTGACGTCAGGCGCCCGGCTGTTGGCGGTGATGAAAAAGCGGGCTTGTTTCAAGGCGGTCTGAGTAAGTACGGAAGCACCCGTCTGGGCTGAGTTGAGGCTGCGCGCTGAACCAGACAAAGTCGGTTGATACAGATATTCGTCCGTGGTGGCGTAAAGCCGGTTTGAATTCGGCGTAATGGCGCTCACTGACGTCCCCATGGTGGTCTTCACCGTCCCTTCCTGCGATCCTCCCGGCCCCACCCTCGGGGTAATGAGAAGCGTGGAGGTCTCGGGAGTGGTCAGGTTAAAGACTGCACTTAAGCTGGTCATGGCCGGATGGCCGGGATAGCGCTGGAATTCGTTTTGCACAGGCGAGTTCAGGGCCAAGTTTTCTTCCGCAGTTACCGCGCCGTTATAGACGTTCGCCCGCGGTGTATCCCAGTAGGTGCCCTCCGAGGCGGTGTTAACATTGACCTTGCAGGTTTCATCATCCGTCCAAAAGGCCATCCGCCCGACGATCGGATTGGTGGAAGAGGGCACGGGAAGGGAATAATTGGTCACTGGGTCCGTCGTAAGAAAGGTGACCGTGGTTGAAGCCGCCGCATCCGTTTTCGGCACGGCAATACTTCCATCCTTCAGGACGTAGAGCCATCGGACGGGCATGGGCACTTGATTGGATGTCGTACTTTGCACGGGCGTGTTGCTGTTGACCCAGAAACCGTTCGGCAACCCCGTAGCCACCGTGGCCGCACCCAGCACTTTGACCGTATTGGTCGGCGCCGGCAGCATCAGGGTGGGCAGCGGGGTGGTGCTATTCGAGGTTGAAAAAGTCACGGAACTGAGGTCGCCGGAATCCCCATCGACGATCGGATATTGGTTGACGCCGTTGATCGCAACGGGCTGGTTCAAGTCGACGTAAACGCCTTGCTGATTGTACCAGGCGACCGTGCCATTATTGCCATCAGGCACCAGACTAGCCGCGGTATGATCGAAGACGCCAGACCCCACCATCCCGACGTCGGAGTAGAGCTTGTAATAATTCTTGGGCGTGCCGGCGTTGTCCCAAGTGCGGATCATGCCGGGCTGGGAGGCCCAGCAATAACTGCCATTTAAAGTGGCATCACGGATTTCAGCCATCACCAAGTCCGTCGCGGATTGGGCCAGGAGCTTGACCGATGAGCCGTTGGCATAAAATTTGGACGATTGGACCTCGCCACCGATGCTGACAAGAAAGGCAAGGACCATCACGGTGAGAAGGACCACACAGGCCAACACCATGATCAGCGCGATGCCGCGACGTTTACGGATTGAGCCGGACGGAACTTTGCGGAAGAGTTGGGTTTCCACGGGCATTCCTTTAGTTGTCACTTGTCCATTTGGCCCCGCGGATCGCCACTTCCGTCTGGAAGACGCGGAAATTCAGCGGAACCTTATTTCCCGCAACATTTCCAGGGGCGGCGGCGAGATTGTTCTCCAACTGCTGCAAATCGCTTTGTAAGTTTTGGGCCTGGGTGAAGAGGCCGTTCAAACCCAATTGGGCATTGGGCGCAGTGGAGGTTGTGCAGAGTTTGATCGCCGAGGCTTCATCAATGGCCACCATGGTGATTTGAAAGACAGGCGGCATTTGATTAAAGGAATTGAGCAGAGGGTACGGCGATACCCCGTTGGCGCTGAGGGTTCCCCCCTTCCCCACGGTCGAGCTATCGTAGGTATAGTTGGGCGCGAGGGCCGTGCCCAAGGTACCGGTCACACTCGTTCCATAGGCAGCCTCAGCCGCGACTTCATCATTGACCGCAAGCTTGGGCAGGACAATGAGGGCGATGACATTCTCGGCCAGGACAAAATCCGCAGTGGCGGGCGGGGTCGTCACATCCTTTTGAATAAAGGGGAGATACCAGTTCGCGGTTCCCTTATTGCCTGAAGCATAGATGCTCAGGTTGTCCGATGGCTGGGTGAATTGCATGAGCCGGTAACGGTATCGCGGAGTCGTTGGCATAAAACCCGGTGCGGAAGGGTCAGGTCCATAGGCGACATAAAAACCGCAGGCGTTGAGCAGACTGCCCATGCCCGCATTGGCTGTGTTGGCGGAAATCCCCAAAGGCGCCTGGAAAAAAACGGCGTGGGTGACCGCCGTATAGGAAGTCAGGCCGGTAAGAAGCGTGCTTCCCTGGCCGGACACGATCTGCAGGTCCGAATTACGCGCATAGGTGGTTGGAATCGTACTGGAACCGAGAGAAACGAAAGCATTTGTCCCATTACTTAGATAAGCATAATCGTAATAAGTGTTAAGGGTCACCTGGCTGAGAGTGCGCGTCATCGTATCAAAAGCCGCCTTGGAACTTCTGAAGATCTCAACATTTCCCGTTGTGTTTTTCCAAGCCCGGCTGGTCTCCTGTGTGATGCTGAAGAGGATTCCAATCATGATAACGAGGATGACGGTGGCCACTAACATTTCCACCAGGGTAAAGGAGGCGCAATTGCCGCGTTTAACGCATGGATCCCGTCCTACAACTAAAGCGGACGATCTAACCATTGCGTACTCCTTGCAGTAGTTGGCTGACAAATCATTGATTGTTATTGGCAATAACCAGGGAGTATTGATCCGGGGGATGGATGGTGGCTGCCTTTTCGGTCGCGGTGGTGGCATACGCATTCAGATACGCTGCCATCGACGGGTAAGTATTGTGCGTGTAAGTGGCAGTGGAAGGACTGCTCGCGATCGTAATCGTGATTTTATAGGCGGAAGTGAGCGTGGAGAAGGTGGTGTTCCAAGTGCTGGAATAAGTTGTGGGCGGCGCGGTGGTTGAGATGCCGTTGGCCGTGAGGTTCGCTGGCGAATTACTGGTGGTGGAAGAGTTGCTGCTGCTGATCGGCGTGATGGTCACAACGGCTGTGTAAACGGTACCGGCAGGCACAACTCCCGGCGTGGCGGTCGTCAACGGCGACCCTTCATTATTATAGTAGTAGGTCTGGTTGGCGGGACTGGTGCTATTTTGGTAGCTGTACTGGTAGAGATCGCTGAAGTTGGACAGCAGCATGTCGTTGGTGAGGTCCTGGACAACATCCGCTTCAATGGTGCTACCCATGGCTTGATGGAACGAAGTTAGTCCAAAAGGGATCAGGCCGATCAGCGATACACAGGCAAAGGCCATGACCGCCAGGGACATAGCGACCTCAACCAGGCTAAATCCACTTTCAGGATTGCGGCTTTTGCTATGTAAGCGTGTTCTCATGAAGGCCATATATTATATGTACAATGCCATGACTTACTGCGTTTTACTCGGAAGACCCGGGGCTCATCCTCAATTGGTGATTACCGCGACTATTGCTGAAATAACGTAATTTACCTTCACTACTCTATCACAATATTTGCAGCTAAACCACATGGAAAACTGTGATTATCTGGTGTCATTTTGTGATATTATTTTACAGCCTTCCTCGGTAGGTATTCCCCAACATCGGTGACTTTTTTGACAATTTGGGCCATCAGCCGCAGAGTCTCCCTGTTAAAGCTCGGAGATTTTTATCCTTCGCAGCGCCTTCCGTCGTTTTGCTATGCGTAAACTCCAATACCGAAAACTGCGGCAGGACAAGGGCCATTCATGCCCAGGATGCGGAGAGTCAGGCGGCGAACGGAGGTCGGCTCTTTCAGTTTCACCTCACATCTTGCCAGATAATTCTCGGTCGTTTTTGACAGCACCCTGCCCTCTTCCGTCTCCAGTTGAAAGTCACGCACGGTGAAGGGCATGGCGCGATCGGCATGCCACCGGATAACCGACTCCATCGGATGGTCCCAGTCCGGATCGAAATCGATCACGAGCCGGCTGATTTTCTGCGGTGCCTGCCATTCCAGCGAGAGAGCGGGATTGAGATCGACCGGGTCCGCCACCCAGGCGTTAACGGTGGAGGTTGGTCGATAGACACCATTGCAGACTTGCTGGGCCGCATAAGGGGCGATGGAAGTGGAGAGGCGAAGGGCGAAATTTTGCCCGTCGGGACGGCGGTGGGGAGACCACAGTTCAAAGGGTTCGACCCCAATCTCGCTGGCTTGCAGCTTCGTGGCCGTATGGTAGGTCTCCTTTTGCGTTCCGTAGTTAAAGACGGTCAGGACGCCAGTGACGCGATGGGTGGTGCAGAAGACTTCGACGTCATCGTTGGCCAGGAAGGCATAATACCCGTATCGAGCATCTTGAAGAGGGACCGGGCAGGAAATAACGACTTCCTGCTCCTCGTCGGGGCGCAGTGCGTGACTCGCTTCAGCCAGAATTTGCTCCGGCGTGTGATTGGTCGCATCGGCGCTGGTCATGAACCGGGTGTGAAGCGTCGTTGCCTTGCGGGCACGGACCCGGAAGACGGCACTGGGCACAGGGCCTGCCGCCAGCGGCAGCATTTGCGCGGAACCCTCTTTCAGTCGTAACCACTCACCATCAGCAGGAAATTCGCGCAGTTGATATTCGGAAGAAGCCGTGACCTTGGCCTGAAGCGCGAGATCCTCCGGGTCCGCGTGACGCAAACCGCGAATGTGTTGTCCGGAGCGAAGGAGTGCGTGCTGCATCAGCTTCAGATTTTCGCCGCGACTCAAATCGGCCGGACGAAGTTTGCTCTTCGCGCAAAGCGCCGCGGCAATACCAGCGGCCTGTCCACAATAGCCGAGCGAGGCCATGTTACGCAGCGACCCGAAGGAAACGTGGGAGCAACTAAGGATGCGGCCCGCCAGGAAAAGATTCGTGATATTGCGGCTGTACATGATGCGGTAGGGCACCGGATACGGGCCTTTGGAATGGTAATGCGTGGCCGGGATAAGCTCGCTATAGACACCGTCCGCCGGATGGAGATCCAGTGCCCAGCCTCCGTAGGCAACGTCGTCGTCATGTTGGCGTTGCCGCACCACATCCTGTTGGTTGAGCATATAATCGCCTTCGAACCGGCGGCTTTCGCGTTTACCGGGAATCGTACCGACCCATTCGAGCGTCAGGTTCGCCGCTTCAGGAAACTTGCCGGAGTTCTTGAAATAATTCCAAACGCCGTAGATCACCCGCCACAACTCCCACTTGATTTTTTCTGTTTCAAAGACCGTGTCGAGCCGCCCGCCAAACTCAATCCACCACAGCGCACAGCCGTCCTCCTTCAACTTGAAATTGCGATAACGCGGGATCGCTTTTTCGATGTCCTGCAGCGCGTAACTGGGCGCCACAAACGGCACCGGTCGCCCGGCATCCTTGGAGTAAAAATAAATCGAATGCCCCAGAAGTTCTCCGAAGGCTTTGTCCGGGGCAAAGGCCTCGCCGAATTCGTCCTTGCCCTCCGCCCCGATGCGAAACGCCGCCCCGGCCAAAAACCCAATGATGCCATCACCCGACGCGTCGCAGAAAAGGGGCGCCTTCAATTCATAGAAAGTTTGATTCTGACTGTTGAAACCGTGGACGGCAGAGATGGTGTCCGCGTCTTTTTTATCAACCGAATAAACGGAAGTATTGAGCAGCAAAGTCAGATTGGATTCAGCCAGGACCATGTCGAAAAAAACCGTGTCCAGGATGTTCGCGTTGCCTCCGGGATTCCGGAAAACATTGTGCATCATGATTTCGTTCATCACGCCGCTCTCGCGCGCCCAGCGATTATTGTTGTAGCCATGCGACGTCGCGCCGTTCATCCAGAGGCGGACTTCGCTTGAGGCGTTGCCGCCGAGCACGGGACGGTCCTGCACGAGAATCACGGAGGCGCCTTCGCGCGCCGCGGCGATGGCGAAGCAGACTCCGGCGACGCCACCGCCGACCACGACGATATCGGCGGAGAGGGTTTGGGTGGGAAGGACGCGGTCGGATTGAGGAGGGAACTTTTGCATGGACCCATGATGGGGGATTGGGCTTGACCTGAAAGCGGCGCGTTATTGAAATCGTTCAACGATGAGTGGCAAACGGACCCATGTGACGCTGACCAAGGTGGCGGCGGCGGCGGGAGTGTCGCTGGCGACGGTCTCTTATGCGCTGCGGAATGATCGCCGGATTCCGCGCGCGACAGCGGCGCGGGTGCAGGCGGTGGCGAAGCGGCTGGGGTACCGGCCGAACCCGCGCGTGTCGGCGCTGATGGCGTATATCCGCGAGGCGAAGCCGGTGTCGGTGGGGGAGCGGATCGCGTTTTTGTGGGTGGATGCCCCGCCCGGCGTGCGGCCCTATCAATCGATGTTCGGCGCGGCGAAGGAGCGCGCGATCCAACTGGGTTATGCGCTGGAGGAATTCTGGCTTTCCTCCCCGGGCGTGTCGGCCAGCCGGTTGCAACAGATTCTTTACAGCCGGGGGATTGCGGGATTGCTGATCTCGCCGAGTTATTTGCCGAATCCCAAATTCAAGATCGATTGGGACTGGAACTTGTTTGCGGCGGCGGTGATCGGCACGGCGGAAAGCGAGCCCGAGCTCCATCATTCGGCGCATCATCATTATGGGGGCATGCGGCTGGCGATGCTTCAGCTCGAGGCGATGGGCAAGCGCCGGATGGTTGCGCTGCTGGACAAGGGAATCGAGGAGCGCGCGCGCCGGGCGTGGTCGGCGGCGTTCCTGGCGCATCATCCCATGGGCAATCGCGCCTGGGATTTCCTGGCCCAGGAAAATCCGGACAATCTTTCCCATCTCGACGCCTGGATTCGGAAGCGCAAGCCGGATGCGATCCTGGGGGACCGGAGGATCATCGAGATTCTGCTCAAGCAGGGATGGTCGCCCCCTCCCCCCGCCACGGTCATTTTTCTGGATTGGACTCCGAACCACTGGGGCTTTGGCGGGATTGATCAATGCGAGGAAGTGATCGCGGCAAATGCGGTCGATCTCGTGGCCGGTCAATTACAGCGGAACGAGCGAGGCGCACCGGAACAGGTCAAGATGCTGTTCTCGGCGGGACCTGGCCCACGCCCACGGTCTTTTTTAATTCTAATAGTAATGTTAATGCTAATCC
>Ga0206955_1077_pt1 | contig 26021 bp, 17 predicted proteins | sample Alteio_BWOrgHeat_34_FD_153247 | JGI IMG/M metagenome (GOLD analysis project Ga0206955, IMG submission 153247) | Enriched cells from forest soil in Barre Woods Harvard Forest LTER site, Petersham, Massachusetts, United States -... | ecosystem: Environmental > Terrestrial > Soil > Temperate forest >...
GTTAGCAATATCAATAGGGAGCCTGCAAACTATATTAGAAAAGGGCGAAGATGATGACTGGTTTGCTGCCACCTATATTATTGTGTTAACCTGTACCGCTGTAATAGGATTGCTGCTTTTTATATGGCGCGAGTTAAGTATAGACTATCCGATAGTCAATTTTAAAATCATGCGGCACAGAAGTTTTTCGGCAGGCATGGTCACCTCATTTGTATTAGGTCTGGGCCTGTACGGATCAAATTTTGTTTTTCCTGTATTTTGTCAGAGCTTACTGGGCTTTTCGGCGCAGCAAACCGGCGAACTTTTATTCCCGGGTGGCCTTTTTACAGTGATGACGATGCCAATTGTAGGTATTATGCTTAATAAGGGCATACCTGCGCAACTTTTGGCTATGGCAGGCATGGTACTCTTTTTTGTTTTTTCATTAATGTTAAGCAATTCTACGCTATCCACGGGTGCAGGTGATTTCTTTTGGCCCCTGGCGATCCGGGGTATATCACTGGCATTGCTTTTTGTACCGCTAACTACATTAGCTATCGGTAGCTTAAAAGGGCCTGAGATAGGTCAGGGTACAGGCCTGAATAATATGATGCGCCAGCTGGGCGGTTCATTTGGAATCGCGGGCTTAACCACATTGATACATGTTCGCCAGGCAATTCACCGCAATAATCTTTTGGAGCATATCAACCCCTATAATTCATACTTTACTGAAAGGTTTAATACTTATGTGCAGGCATTTGTATCCAAAGGGAAATCCATTTCGGATGCCACACGCATGGCATACGGAGCAATTGACGGTGTGATTAACGGGCAAAGTTTACTACTGACCTATAATGACGCCTATTGGATTGTTGGCCTGGTGATGCTTTTAGCTATTCCTTTACTCTTTTTAGCACCATTTACAAAAGGCCAGAAGGCAATTTCAGGCGCGCATTAAAGTCGCTTTTTTATAAGGTATTTGTCGGGCAATAATTAAATTTGGAAACAATGTTAATTATGACAGTATCAGAAAGCGATTCAACAGAAAAAAAAATAAAAGATGCAGCCAGGATGATCTTTACCAAAAAGGGCTTCCTGGCTACAACAATAAGAGACATCGCTGCTGAAGCGGACATTAATGTGGCTTCAGTTAATTATTACTTCCGCAGTAAAGAAAAGTTGTTCGAATCTATTATGGAGGAAGCAATAAAAAAACTTTTCGATAAAATAGAACCAGTACTGAATGATGAAGCCACTACTTTGTTTCAAAAGATAGAGACTTGTGCGGGTTACTACATTGACCAGGTGCTTGAAAATCCTGACACTCCATTTTTTATCGTCAGTGAGGTGATGGGCGGCTCAACAAAATTACCCTTGATAAGTAATATGAAGTTGTTGATAAACTCACATTTTGCTAAACAACTCCGTGCCTTGCAAACAGAGGGCAAAATCAATTTCCACCCGGTTCATTTACTATGGAGTATTTCGGGTATGATCATCTTCCCGTTTTTAACCCGGCCACAAACGCTGCAATCGGGCTATTTTAATACTAATGAATTCCGCGAATTAATGCAGGAACGAAAAAAACTTATCCCTATTTGGACGAAGCAAATAATGAACATTGAGTGATTAACAGGCATTCCTGCGTGAACATGAACACTTTTAGTTTGCTGCCCTGACTGTGCAGAATTAGAACCGTATAGTATAGGAACTGAAGTTTTTATTGAACTAAATGTTGTTTAATAGGTTCGCATCTATAAGGTTCCGGGCACCGCTTCAAAACCCGCGTTAATCGCTGGTTTTTCTATCTTAGCCGGTGCCCGGATAACCATACGCATAACAACGATCAATTTCGCTTACTACGGTATAAAGCATTTTTTTTGAATAGGAGCCGCACGGTTTTCGGCCTTGTCTGAAAAAAACTTATATTCGGATACGTAAACAGTGTACTTACTATTGAACCTGCTGTAACTTATAACTGAGGAAAAATATTTTTATGCCAGAGCAATGGAATAACTTTTTTGTTATGGTGGGTGGCGGCGCGGCGGCACTTCTGGGTCTGATTTTCGTCGCGATGTCGATCAATCACGTGATTATCATCCAAAACACAACACATAAAAACCGGGCAATTAACATGCTGACGGGCTTCGTTGCAATTTTCATGGCCTGCGGTCTTGCGCTTATCGGGAATCAGGGTCTTGAAGTGCTCGGCTTTGAGTGGCTTGTTCTCTGGCTCATCGCAACAGTCATCTTCATCAGGGGCTATGTTATAGCTATCAGATCGGGTATGAGTTCTATTGGTTTGAAAGTGCCGCGTCTTGCAGGTGGTACAATATGCTATATCGCAGAAGTTATAAGCGCAATTTTCCTTATTCTCGGATATAGCTCAGGGCTTTACATCGCGGCTATCGCAATCATTGTTTTATTCGCGTTCCTTATTTCAGGAGCATGGCTCCTGATGATCGGCATCTACGAAGACAGGGCTAAGTGAGGAACAAGAAATCCGAAAATAGATCTTCTTTGATAATACGGATTGAAAAATTTCGGACACCTGCCTTTCACATTCAATGGTATAATAAACAATCCAGGGTATTCCAAATTTTGTTGATGAACCGGCAAACTCAGCAGTATTATGCAGACCAATCCGGGCATCCAGATCAACAGTTTGACCGACATAATATTTATTTGTTGACTCAGAGAATAGGGTATAAATGGTATAGACCATGTCAAACAAAAAAGCCTCACATTTCTGTGAGGCTTTCGCTCCCCACAGTGGCGTTTTTTCGAACCGATTTATTGAAAAACTAAGACGAATTGGAAATTTAGGCGAGAGGGCTACAATAATTTAAATTTAACAGCGGAAATTTTAATTTTTATCATTAGGGAACTTTCTAAGGAAATCTCCTAAAGGCACGTGGTCATCATTTTTCAACAATACTATACCCTCTTCACCTATTTTTAACGCTGTTTGCTGGTGTTCAGCCGTATTATAAGCCCCAAGTGTACGTTTTGCACCACCCAGCATTTGGGTTTTGTACATCACACGAAGTATGCGTTTTACTTTATCGTCTATGACGGTCATTGATATTTTGCCGCTCTTAATAAGGCTAATCGCGGTATTGCCCATAAAAAATTTATGATAATTGGTTTTTTTTTGAACACCTTTTAGAATTCATAACTTAAGTCCTTCTAATAACTCGTTTTTTATTTGACCGTAATTTAGCTTACTGAATAATTATGATGCGGTAGAATATGACATTCCATGCCTAAAATAGCAAAGGGCTTTGATTGGAGAATATTGGATTTTGCAAGGCCGAAATTGCTGCCCCCAACCTGCTTTTTTTGATGCTCTGAGTTCAGTTTTTGATTTTTCATATTATGCATTCCAGGGTATTTTTGGCAGAGCTTTTTGAGACAAAATCAGTTAAAATAACTGTGTTAATGCATTAAAAATACAGGGGCTTGGATTACCATTATCATTGCTTTCTATAAAAACAGGTCATTTTTTTAATTTGTAATTATTTTTTTACCATTTCAGAGATTGTGGCAGTATAATTTTGGCAAAACATAGCTTTACACCACTAAACATTGCCTCAGAAATTAATTTATAACAGGAAATTATAATCGATTAATTACGAATGTTGTTTCCGCTTAAATTCACTCGGTGTACAGTCGTATTTTGCTTTGAAAACCGTTGAGAAATAATTTGGATTTGAAAAACCTACCATGTAGGTAATCTCAGAAATCGTGAAACTTTCGTTGTTCAGCAGGTATTTTGCTTTCTTTAGCCTGCGATTCAAGATATATTCAGTTATGCTGCACCCCAGCAGAGCTTTAACCTTCCTGTAAAGCTGTATTCTTGAGATGCCAATTATTTTGCAGATATCGTCCACGTTAAATTTATCATTGGATAGGTTTTGTTCAACAATTCCCGCAAAATCATTAACAAATTTTTTATCAAGGCTTTTTGATAAGGGAAGCTTTTCTGAAGTACTTATATCGCTGATAAAGTGCTCGCGCAGAATTACCCTGTTCTTTATAAGGTTTTGCACGTTAACCATTAAATAGTCAAAATTAAATGGTTTGGTGATATACAAATCGGCCATTGATTGAATACCTGAGATCTGGTGCTCTATACTGCCTTGTGCCGTAAGGAGTATAATAGGAATATGCGAGGTGCGAATATCCGATTTGAGTTTTTCAGATAACTCTTTCCCTGAATAGCCGGGTAAAACCACATCCGAAAGTATCAGGTCGGGTACCTTCTCATAGGCTTTGGTGATAGCCATATTACCATTTGTAGCAATATAAACTTCATAATGATCGCTGAATTTGTTGGCTAAATATTCAAGCATATCCGGATTGTCTTCAACAATTAAAATGGAGAACTCTTTTGGCGGGCCAAAAACATCTCTTTTATCTTCCGGCGCTATTCTCTCCAGGTCCGCCTGGTAAATTTTAGCCCCTTCTTTTATGTCGCTCAGGTCATTTTTATAAAATGTCTTTTCCATAGGACTTAAATGCTCGTCACCAAGCGGCAAGGACACGGTAAAAGTAGTGCCTTTCCATTTTTGACTTTTAACTTCGATATGGCCATGGTGAAACAGCACAATTTCCTTTGATAAAGACAGCCCAATCCCGGAACCGGTTACCGGTGCATTATTTGCCTGGTAAAACTGATTGAATACTAACGATGTATCTTCGGCGGACATGCCTACGCCATTATCCTCTACATCAATATAAACGTAATTATCATCTTCTTTATGAATGTTGATTTTGATCCGGCCGTTTTCACCACAAAATTTAATTGCGTTTGAAATCAGGTTAAAGAAAACTTTATCCAGCATGTTTACATCAAACCAAACCTTGATTTGTTTTTCGGTGGTGCTAACAGAAAGCTGTATGTTTAATTTTTGCGCGTATACATAAAAACTATCCCTGATTTCTTTAATAAATGCTACCAGGTCATTTTCTGACGCTTTAATGGTTTGTTTATCAAACTCTATTTTGCGGTAGTCTATTAATTGGTTTACCAGTTTCAATAACCTGTAAGCATTTTGATTCACCATTGTTATGCTTCGCCCCGCCAATGCCATCGCTTTTTTGTCATCAAGCATATCCTGTAGCGGCGATAACATAAGGGTGAGCGGCGTACGAAACTCATGTGACACATTCGTGAAAAAATTCAGCCTCGCCTCAGTAGCGGCTTCTGCTTTGGCCGACATCTCTATCAGTTGATTACGTTGTGATAATATCTCCGTATTCTTAGCTTCAAGGCTTTTATTGATCTTCCTGTTTTCAACCAGCGAATAAAATGCAAGGCCGCCGAATACTATGGCCAGCACAAGGGAAATAACAATAACATTCAGTACAATTTGCTGGCTTCTGTAAATAGACTCCTGTTCTTCCAGTAACGACCGTTGTTTTACAATATCATCCTGCTGGCTATTCATTTTGCTCCACTGCATTTTCATTAACTGTACATTGGTAGAATCAATAACCAGTGATTGCAAAATATTTTCTCTTTGAAAAGGCTCCTTATTAAGAATGTGGAACGCCGTCAAAATCGCTTCCTTTCCGCCGGTAGGGTACAGCAAACTGGCATCAATAGTTTTACTATCAATCATTTGCAAGCCACCGCCATTACCCGGCAATGCATCAACCCCAATAACTTTTATTTTCCCCGGGTAGTGTAATTTTCTGAGCACTTCCCTGGCGCCCGAAGCCATCCTGTCATTGTGTGCAAAGATCATATTGATTTCGGGCAGATTCGCTTTGAAGTTCAGTAATTCACTTTCAGCTACTTCTTTTAGCCAGTCCCCATATATTTTGGCTTTGATTTGTACGTTCGGAAATTTTTTGATCCCATCCATAAATCCATGGTCTCTTTCAATAGCAGCTGACGACCGGGGCAGACCTGTGATCTCCAGAACATTGACAGGCTCTTTTGCCGTTGATCCGACATATTGGCCCGCCATTTTACCTAATTCATAATTATCCGCACCAACATAGGCAGTATATAAGGAGGAGGCCGTTTTACGGTCGATTACAATAACCGGGATACCTTTATTATAGGCATCTTCTACTACGGGTGTTAGCGGTTGCGCTTCATTGGGAGAAATAATTAACAGATCAATGCCATCCTTAAGCATTTTACTTACCTGGCTGATTTGCTTGTCGCTATTATTTTCGGCATCAGCATAAATAAAATTAACTCCGGGATGTAGCGAGAGTTCGGTCTTCATCTCTTCCAGCATGGTTCTGCGCCAAAGGTCAGAGCCTACACATTGTGAAAATCCAATAGTATAAGCAGATTTTTTTTTCGCTTCGTTACAGCCAACCGCACTCAGTGCAATTAACAGAACGATGAAAAACCGCTTAAAAAAATTAACATGCAAAACTCCATTACACATAACGATAGCAAATATTAATTAAGATTTTTTACTGAATATAATTGGCCGGAAAAGGATTCCTTCCTTAAAGATATGGATAAAGGTATCATTTAAACAAATCCGGCTCCTCTGGTCGGCCGCGGAGGAATGCCTTACATGTAACCTGGTCAGAGATATGATGTAACACAGTCAAACATTCGTACAAAAACCGTGATCGATAAAAAATAAATTCATTGATAATCAACATGTTATCTACAGTATCAATTTCATTGCATTTTGAAATAAAATCGATAACCCCCACCCCTGAATCGGGCCTACTTTGCAGCCAGTTCACCAATTAATAGTAATACCTTTTTATGAGTAAAAATTCTGTCATGGCCTGGTCCATGGTTGTCGCGTTGGGCGGCTTTTTGTTTGGCTTTGATACAGCTGTGATTTCCGGGGCCGAAAAATCCATCCAGCAATTCTGGAATCTTTCGGTTTTTGCGCATGGGCTCACCATTTCTATTGCCTTAATAGGCACTGTAATAGGTTCATTATTAGGCTCCAGGCCTTCCGACCGCTTTGGCCGTAAAAACACGCTTTATTTTGTAGCGATAGCTTACCTGCTGGCATCATTGGGGACAGCATTTGCAGATAATTGGTATGTGTTCCTGGTTTTCCGTTTCCTGGGGGGCCTGGGCGTTGGTGCGTCGTCAGTTACCGCTCCTATTTATATTTCCGAAGTTTCCCCCGCCGACAGGCGTGGCCGGTTAGTGGGCCTGTTTCAGTTTAATGTAGTATTGGGAATACTCATTTCCTATTTATCCAATTACCTGATCAGCCAGCTGGGCGATACCTCATGGCGCTTAATGCTTGGCGTACAGGCAATACCATCAGTTGTCTTCCTGGTATTAATAAAATTCATTCCCGAAAGCCCGCGCTGGCTCATCCTTAAAAAAGGAGAAACAAAAAAAGCGCTCGAAATCCTGGAAATCATCAACCCGCTGAATTATAAAGAGGAACTGGTGTCCATCCAAAACTCAAAACTCGAAAGCACCGCCACTTCAGATAGTAACGCACTTTTTTCGGGCCAGTACAAAACACCGGTGATGCTGGCGGTATTGTTCGCATTTTTTAACCAGGTATCAGGCATCAATGCTATCATATATTATGCGCCCCGCATTTTCGGCATGGCGGGCCTTGGCGCACATTCGTCGCTCCTGTCAACCGTCGGCATCGGGATGATCAATTTCATGTTCACCCTGTTGGGCATCAACATTATTGATAAAGTTGGCCGGCGGCTGTTAATGTTTGTGGGGTCATTCGGGCTAATCGCATCGCTTTTCATGGTAGCCTATACTTTTTATGTGGGCGATTTCAGCGGCTTTGCGGTGCCCGTTTACATCATGATCTTCATTGCGTTTTTTGCCTTCTCGCAGGGGGCTGTGATATGGGTGTTTATTTCCGAGATCTTTCCTAACCAGGTAAGGGCCAAAGGGCAAACCCTGGGGAGTTCAACCCATTGGATAATGGCAGCCATTATCGCTTTTGCATTTCCCTTTCTTGCCGAAAAATTAGGCGGTGCGGTAACGTTTTCTTTCTTCGGTACCATGATGGTGCTGCAATTGATTTTCGTATGGCGATTTATGCCCGAAACCAGGGGGAAATCATTGGAGCAGATAGAAACCAGTATTATAATGCATTAAGATGTTGAAGATCATGGAAAAAAACATCAGCACAATTCCGGCAATATGTTATGGCGAAATCCTTTGGGATGTACTGCCCGAAGGGCCGCAGCCAGGCGGCGCGCCGCTAAACGTTGCCTATCACCTCAATAAGCTGGGCCTGCCCGCTGGCATTATGAGCCGTATAGGAGATGACCTTAACGGCGAACGTTTGGTGAGTTTGATGGATAATTGGGGAATTGACATGCAGTTTTTACAGGTTGATACGGAATACCCTACCAGCGAGGTGCTTGCAAAAATGAACGGAAATGAGGTGTCGTACGAAATTATTTTTCCGGTAGCCTGGGATTTTATTGAAGGAGACAACACTTTACCTCCCTTACTAACCGCTGCATCCTATTTTGTTTACGGCAGCCTGGCATCAAGGAATGAGGTATCCAGAAAGACGCTGTTAGATCTGCTTTGCACCGAAGCCATAAAAGTGTTTGATATCAACTTAAGGCCGCCGTTTATCGGGCGCGAACTTTTACAGGTTTTATTGGAACACGCCAACATCGTAAAACTCAACCAGGCCGAACTGGAAATGGTGCAAATCATATTCGGCGGACCGCTGGATAACGAAGCCGGCCAGGTGAGATTTATCCTTGATCGCTTTGATGTTGACGAAGTGATTATCACCAAAGGCGAATTCGGCGCATCCTATTATACGCATGAACGGGGTTATCATTTGTGGGGAAATGAAGTTAAGGTGGCCGACACCGTTGGAAGCGGCGATTCGTTCCTGGCCGTTTTTATTGCGGGCCATTTTGCACAACGTCAACCAGAAATCATCTTGAAAAATGCAATAGCGATGGGGGCATTTATTGCTACAAAGAAAGGAGGCTGCCCTGAGTACCAGGTAGAAGAATACGAAAAATTTAAAAACCAAATGTTTTAAACCAATAAATCAATCATTAAAAAAACCAAAATGAGAAAATTATTACTTTTTTGCTTCCTGCTTTTGTTATTCATCAGCAAGGGCTATGCACAGTCCCGGCAAATAACAGGGACAGTTATTGATAACGACGGTAAGCCCATGGGGTTTGTAACCGTTTCGGTTGTTGAAACTCAAAAAGCAACAGCTACCGATGAAAAGGGGTATTTTAAAATAGCCGTTGAAAACGGCCAGATGCTGAAATTTACCTACGTAGGCGTAAAGTCAATAATCGTACCCATAACTGCCGCCACCCAAACTTTAAGTATTCAGTTTAAAGACACGCAAAGCGCTTTGAATGAAGTGATTGTTACGGGGTATACAACTGAAAGAAAGAAGGACTTGTTGGGGGCGGTTTCAGTAGTTAATTTAAGCGATATAAAAAACATACCCGCTACCAGCCCCCTATTGGCCTTGCAGGGACATGTACCTGGTCTGTATATTCAAACAGATGGTTCCCCAACCGGAGGTGCTAACAGGCAGGTGCTGATCCGCGGTGTAAACTCACTGGGTGATGCAAGTCCCCTTTATATTATTGACGGGGTACCTACTACCAGGTTCGAGTCTTTTTCAAGCTTAAACCCAAATTCCATCGCCTCAATCCAGGTTTTGAAAGACGCCTCCGCAGCTTCTATTTATGGATCGCGTGCATCCAATGGGGTAATTATTGTCACCACAAAAGACGGCGCCTTTCGTAGTGACGAGAATAAGGTCAGCATTCAATTTAATTCGAGCGTAACCGCTCAAACCGAAAGGCCATGGCAGGAAGCTGTACTAAGTTCAGCCGACAGAGGAAAAGCATTATGGCAAGCCGCTGTTAATGACGGAACTGACCCTAACTTAACCTTACCCAATATTTATACTTACAATTGGAACGGAAGTTTCACCAACCCGGTATTAAATAACGTAATAATAAACCCGTTGGTAGGCGGGTCAGCACTTGAACCTGTTGGCAACACCAACTGGCAAAACGCATTGTATAAAACTGCGATCGTTTCTGCAAACGATCTCACCATTTCTTCAGGAAATAATAAAAGCGGTTTATTAATTGATCTGGGTTATTATAATAATTCAGGACTCATCGTTTTTACCGGTTACAACAGGTACACTGCGCGTATAAATTCGCACACCAGTGCATTTAACGGGAAACTTAAGATCGGTGAAAACCTGATGATGTCGCGAACCTCGCAGGTTGGTTCTACAACAGATGTTGGCGGTGCTTCAACCCCAAACCTGGCCATTACCCTGGCGCCGACTATCCCATTATATAAAACAGATGGAACATATGGAGGTCCTATTGGTTCTGGTTATTCTGACAGGAATAATCCGGTTGATATGCAATTCCTGAACAAGTGGAATACACATAACCAATTCCTTCCGTTTGGTAACATATTTGCAGAAATAGAGCCGATAAAAAACCTGGTTTTCAGAACAAACGTAGGGTTTGATTATTCCAGCGAAATTGATAAAACTATTTTGCCGGTGGGTGACGAAGGTCCTGTCAGATCAATTAATAGCCTGGCACTTCAGCAAACCAATGAACTTTCAATAACCTGGTCAAATACTTTAAACTATCATTTAGATATTGGGAAAAGCAAAATAAACGTCCTTGCAGGTACAGAAGCCATCAGGGATGATTACCAAACATTTGGAGCATACAGGGAAGGTTTTGCGGTTAATGATGTGAATTATTATCAACTTAATGCAGCATCTGGCGCAACCAATAACAATGGCAGCGCAACAGGGTACAGGCTACTATCACAGTTCGCAAAAGTAAATTACAGTTTTGCTGACAAATACCTGGCATCAGCAACAGTGAGGCGGGATGGATCTTCACGCTTTGGTTCAAATAACCCATATGGCGTATTTCCGGCGGGTTCGATTGGATGGAGAATAAAAAGCGAAGATTTTTTAAAAAACAACACCTTTATTTCAAATCTTAAATTAAGGGTTGGCGCAGGTACAACAGGTAATCAACAAATTGGAAATTTGGCCAGCTATGGCTTACTGCAGGCAAACTATGGAACAATAAACTCGCCATTAGGCGTTTTTCCCGGCGGGTGGCTTAATACCGGAACAGCTTATGATCTGGGCGGAGCCAATACCGGCAACCTGCCTTCAGGGTATGTTCAGGTTCAGGCTCCCAATCCAAACCTGAAATGGGAGTCGACCACAGAAGTTAACTTAGGTGTGGATTTTGGATTGCTTAATGACAAGTTAATCGGGTCATTCGATTATTTTAACAGGAATACCAGTAATATATTGATTCAACCTCCGGTTGCTGGTGCAGTAGGTGAGGGACAGGAAGAGTGGTTAAATGGAGCATCAAAAACCAATAAAGGCTGGGAATTTATTTTAAGCTATAATAACAACAATGCAAACGGCTTTGGATACAGTATAACTGCAAACGCAAGTCATTTTCATGATGAAATTACCAAATTACCTGAAGATGTGCGTGCTGCTTATCCTGGCGATATACAAAACACCATCCTTGGGCACTCGCAGTACTCTTTTTTCGGGTATGTAGCCGATGGCTTATTCCAGAGTCAGGCTCAAGTTAGTTCCGCAGCAACACAACCAGGTGCAGGTTCCGGGAGGATCAGGTATAAAGACCTTAATGGCGACGGCGTGATCAATTCACTGGATCAAACCTGGCTTGGAACCTCATTACCAAGTATTGAGTATGGCTTAAATATAAACGTCAATTACAAAGCATTGGATTTTTCGGCTTTTGGATCGGGCGTGACAGGTAAAAAGGGCTATGACCCCGCGATTGCCCTTAATTCATTTATTGATGTAAGAAATAATTATGGGCCGGGGGTATTGAATGCCTGGACGCCTACAAACACAAAAGCTACTGTGCCTGCTTTATCATTAATAAACCTTAATAATGAAGACAGGGCTTCAAGTTATTATATCGTAAATGCCGATTATTTTAAAATCCGGAACGTTCAGTTTGGTTATACATTACCAAAAGCGCTCTTAAGTAAATATAAAATACAGGGACTGCGGTTTTATATAATGGGCGAAAATCTTATCGCGTTTAAATCAAGTCAGTTCCTGAGCAAAGATCCCGAGAGAGCCAATACATTCGATAACTGGCCTACGCCAACATCATTCACCATAGGCTTTAACCTGACACTTTAATTCATTAAAATAAAATTAGTCATGAAAAAAATTATAATTATTGTTTTGTCGCTAACAACTATGTTGTTGGTTGACGGTTGTAAAAAGTTCCTTGATTATCAGCCGCAGGGAGCGCTAACGTTAGCACAGGTAAGCACTCCGGCACAAGTGGACGGGTTGTGTACCGCAGCTTATGCTGCCATAGGAAACGATTTTTGGGATGGCCCAATCACCAGTATGTGGGAATACGGCAGTGTCCGCTCTGATGACGCTTACAAAGGAGGTGGCAGCGTATCCGACCAGTTCCAAATGGATGTTTATGAGCAGTTTTATCTGCTTAACCCCGAAAATAACGGCGCTGGCAATGACGGTTTTACATCAACCTGGACAAGGTGTTATGGGGCAATTTCCAGAGCGGATCTCGCCTTGAGAACCTTGAACACAATGACGGATGCTCAATTTCCAAACAGAACTATAAGAATTGGAGAGATTCATTTTTTAAGGGGACATATGTTTTTCTTACTAAAAGTATTGTTTAACCAGGTTCCTTATTTTGATGAGAACGCATCAAATGATGCTATATTGAAGACTTCAAATGTTCAATTTACAAGCGACCAGTTATGGGATAAAATTGCCGGCGATTTTCAAACTGCTATAAACGACCTTCCTACAACTCAGCCTAACCAGCCTGGCAGAGCAAACCAGCTTTCTGCCAAAGCTTACCTGGCGAAGGTGAGACTTTACCAGGCTTATACCCAGGATGCTAATCATAATGTCACCGGAATTGATGCGACAAAGCTTCAGCAGGTGGTAAGTTTAACCAACGATGTAATCAACTCGGGCCAATACCATTTAAATGATGACTTTGCCAAGAATTTTCTATATGGTTATGACAACGGACCAGAATCAATATTTGCCATCCAGTATTCTATAGGCGACGGAACCGTATTCGGCAGGCTGAGTATGGCAACAAGCCTCAACTATTTTGCCGGGGCACCTCAATATGGGTGCTGCGCATTTCATATCCCGTCGCAGAATATGGTTAATGCTTTTAAAACCGACGTCAATGGCCTCCCCGAGTTTAACAGTTTTAATACTCCCGGAACTGAAATGGTAAACCCATCGGATTTTCAAACTAATGGTGTTGACCCCAGGCTTGATCATACAGTGGCTGTAGCCGGCCATCCTTTTAAGTACGATGCCGCCATTCCTTACGAACATAGCTGGGAGCGCGCAGCCGGAATATATGGCGGTTTTGGAACTATGAAAGAATTACAATTGGCAACCTGCCCGTGCTTTAGTAAAGTGGGTCCTTTTTACGGTACTTCTGTAAACCTGGATGTTATTCGTTATGATGATGTTCTTTTAATGCAGGCGGAAGCTCAGATCGAGTTAAACAATCCATCGGCAGCTTTACCACTGATTAATCAAATCAGAACAAGGGCTGCAAACAGTACCGGTTTATTGAAAGATGCGAACGGAAATAATCCTTCAAATTACCGTATATCTACCTATAAGCCGGGAGTTAATATCCCTGTATGGGATCAGGCAACTGCACGTACAGCTCTGCAATGGGAGCGCAGGCTGGAATTTGCAATGGAAAGCCCAAGGTTTTTCGACCTGGTGCGTTGGGGTACAGCCGCAGAAACGCTCAATGCTTATTTCGCGATTGAAAAAACCAGACATCCGTTTCTTACCAATGCACAATTCACCAAAGGTAAAAATGAATATTTCCCAATTCCGGAGCAGGAAATCCAGTTCACAAACGGGGCTTATACTCAAAATCCGGGTTATTAAGCCTTAGTTCAAATGATACGTTAGCAAACAGATTACCATTAGTCTGTTTGCTAATTTGAAAATTGATATCCGATATTATAAAAGTAAATACCACTTACATCAAGCATCAGATTTTGTAATTTTAAAAAAGTTGTTCCAAATGAAATATAGTTTCAAAACCCTTGTATTTTTTTTATTGATTTCTTTACAGGTTTCGGCACAGGAGATTACGAAAACAATACCTGATTTTACTTTTTATACACTTCGCGGGGCTTCTCTTTCGAATAAAGATCTTACAGCTGGTAAAATGTCATTCTTTGTCTTTTTTGATTCAGATTGCGACCATTGCCAGCATGCAGTTGCTGATATTAATAAAAACCAAAAAGAATTTAAAAATGTAGCTATTTATTTGATATCACTTGACGATCAGCAAAAAATAAACCGTTTTATGAATACCTATGGCCCTGCGCTAAAAGCCGGAAAAAATGTAACCATCCTTCAGGATGTTAAAAATGATTTTTTGCCGAAGTTCAAACCACGAAAATATCCTTCGATGTTTTTATTCGCAAAAGATGGAAAACTGATTATGTATGAGGATAATCCTGACAATGTATTCAGAATTATAAATCAGATAAAAACTTTTAATAAATAACGAATTAAAATTAGTCCGGATATTATGAGAAATAAAACCAAATTGATGTTGCTTGCTTTAATAGCAGTTAGTTGCAGCGTTAAAAGCCAGCATATTGCCTTGAAGCCTTACAGCGATACCTATCGCCCACAGGTTCATTTTTCGCCAAAAGCGCACTGGACAAATGACCCTAATGGTATGGTTTATTTTAACCACACCTATCACTTGTTTTTTCAGTATTACCCCGGTGATATTGTTTGGGGGCCAATGCATTGGGGGCATGCAGTTAGTAAAGACCTTGTACATTGGAAAGAATTACCAATAGCGCTATACCCCGATAGCTTGGGTTATATTTTTTCGGGTAGCGCAGTCGTCGACTCCAATAATACCAGCGGCTTTGGCAAGGACGGCAAAATCCCACTGGTGGCCATATTTACACATCATGATCCGAAAGGTGAGAAAGAAGGAAAAAATAACTTTCAAAATGAAAGCCTGGCTTATAGTTTAGATAAGGGCAATACCTGGACGAAATATGCAGGCAATCCCGTATTGAAAAATCCCGGCATTCGCGATTTTCGCGACCCCAAAGTAATGTGGTATGCCCAAGAGAAGAAATGGATAATGACACTGGCAACGCTTGATCATATTACATTCTATTCATCGCCAAATCTGAAAGACTGGAAAAAGGAGAGCGAATTTGGTAAAGAATTGGGTGCACATGGCGGCGTATGGGAATGCCCTGATCTGTTTGCATTAAAATCAAATGGAAAAACTTATTGGGTATTGATTGTAAACCTTAATCCGGGCGGCCCAAATGGGGGATCGGCCACACAATATTTTGTTGGTGAATTTGATGGCAACGGGTTTACTCCAATTGATAATAACCTTCGGTGGGTTGACTATGGGCCGGATGAATATGCAGGCATCACCTGGGGCAATACTGGTAGCCGGAAGATCTTTTTAGGCTGGATGAGTAATTGGCAATATGCCAACCAGGTGCCAACAGAAAAATGGCGCAATGCAATGACCATACCCAAAGAGCTTGCGCTAAAAAAGGTCAATGGTAAAATATTGTTAACATCAAACCCGGTAAAAGAATTAACCCGCATTGAAGGCAGTCCCGTTAATGTAAGTAATTACCTTTTGATGAGTAAGGGGATTAAAGGTGTTCCAAATCAATTCATCTTAAAATTTAATATTGACAAAATGAATGATTATTCTGTTATACTTTCAAATGACGCCGGCGAGAAACTGGTAATTGGGTATGACAACGCTAAAAAGCAATATTTTATAGATAGGGGAAAGTCAGGAAAAATTAATTTCAACGCTGAATTTGCCAAAACGGCATTTGCACCCCGGCTAACCAATATAACGTCGTCCGATATTGAATTGGTAATTGATGCGTCGTCCGTTGAACTGTTTGCAGATAATGGCTTAACTGTCATGACCAGTATTTTCTTTCCTGCCAAGTCTCTTACGCGAATAAAAATCCAAAACAACAAAGGTGCTGTTATTAAAAATTTGAAAATATTGCCATTAAAATCAATTTGGTGAAAAGCGGCATGTAAGAATACCACAGATGGAGATTCTGTGATTTAGTTGATTAATATGGCGCTTCAGGTGAGATGGGAGCGCCTTTTTTACTTGATAGTCAATCCAATCGATAAGTACATAAACGCTCATCTTTACGAAAGTTTGTGGAGAATAGTAAATTTTTCATGACAAGATAAATCGACATAAGTTATTAGTAAAATTTGTCATTGTTTATTTTGAAAGATTCCCCGTGGGCCATAGAAACCTGTGTTTTTGCTTGTTTAGCAAGGCTTTTCGTGACAGAGTTTGTCAGAGTAAACAAGTGGTCCATCGATAAATAATTAAAAAACAGCCGAAGTAAATGTTATTATAGAGGATTTTTGCATTCTCCACATCTGAAGTAAAGTTTGGAATATGAATTCTCTATAGCTAATAACTCTCGTTGTTCTAATTTTTGGTACAGAACTATTTACTCCAGCTTCCGAAACGGTGTCGCGAGATTTTTCTCCCGAGCAGGATGCAACATATGACAAACGATGAAATCGCCGCTCATTTTAATATATCAAGGCGCACAGTTGAGAATCAAATAACCGCCGCGCTGAAATTTTTACGTTCACACATTAAAGAAATAGCGATACTGTGCGTGATTAATGTTTTGAAGTAAAATTCAACCGAAAATCCCTGATTTGGAATATTGTCTTCAATAACAGCCAATAACTTTTTCATGAATTGCACATCAGGAATTTCTACTTCTAAATCGCCGGTTTTAGTTAAATAATGTATTGTTTTTTTTCGCGGTTGGACTATATTTAAAAACACCAAGTTCGGGAAGGAAAAACCAGAAATTGCCAAAATAATTAAACTGGATGTGAAGTGGTAAAATGTGAAGTTTAGCTGAAGTTGATAGCTTGATTCGGTTTGGCTGGATCTTGAATTCTGATTGATCCTGGATCAGTTGTTCCAGCAATTCCATTAAATCGATTCGATGTTCCAGTGTCCGTAGCATAATGGGCTCGAACCAAAATGTACCTCTATTTACTTTAAACGCATATTCAAAATTGGCAAAAAATTAAAAATGGCCTTAGCGGGTATGCTAAGGCCATTTGCTCCTGAGGCTGGGCTCGAACCAGCGACCCTCTGATTAACAGTCAGATGCTCTAACCGGCTGAGCTACTCAGGAATATTTTCCGGTTTGGAGTGTGCAAAAGTATGATTTCCGGGTTAAATTCACAATTAAATTTAAAAAAAATTAAATCGGCTTAAATAAGCTCAAAAAGGGCTTTTTGCCAATGTTGCAACCCCTTACATGTTCAGTAAAATTTGTAGATAGCACTTTTCCGCCATTCTTTCAATCGCCCTATTGCTTACCTTTGCGCGAATGGACTATTTCAAAAACCTTGCCGACCTGCTGAAAACGGAACAAACCGAAGACCGTGAGGCTTATGTAAAACAGGTTTCGTCAACATCGGTAACCGACAGGCGGGTCGCAGGTCTGGCATGGTATCCCATCGCCATCACCGGAACAGAACCCAGCCGCGGCGACTACCTGAACGTTGAAGCGGAAAGAAAAACGCACCTGGATGTGATTCATCAGCTCCGGTTTGGCAGCCCGGCAGTTTTATTCTCCAATCACGACCCAAAACATAACCGCGCGGAGGGCGTCATTTCTTACCTGGGTGGCGATCGCATCAGGATCAACATCTTTACCGAAGAACTGCCCGATTGGTGCCGCGACGGCAAACTGGGCATTGAACTTTTGTTCGACAATAACAACTATGATGAAATGTTTGGCGCGATAAAGCAGGCCGCCAAACTAATAGACAATCCCGTTGAAGGCCGCCTGGCGCAAATACTCACAGGTAAAAAAAGCCCGCTGTTTGTGTCGGAACCGGTCGCATTGTCCGCAACGGATTTAAATCAATCTCAGCAGGCGGCGGTAGAGAAAATTATTTCTGCACAAGATCTGGCTATTGTTCACGGGCCGCCCGGCACAGGCAAAACCACCACGCTGGTACAGGCCATCAGCCAAATAACAAAGCAACAAAAGCAACAGGTTTTAGTAGTGGCGCCGAGTAATACGGCTGTTGATTTGCTGAGCGAAAAACTATCGCAGCAAGGGTTAAACGTCATCCGGATAGGTAACCCGGTGCGGGTTTCAGATAAACTGATGGATCTCACCTTAGACAGTCAGATGGCGCTTCACCCTTATATGAAGGAAAGCAAACGCCTGAAAAAACAGGCAGCCGAATTCAAAAACATGGGCCACAAATATAAACGCAGTTTCGGCAAAGCCGAACGCGACCAGCGCAAGGCCCTGTTTGACGAGGCACACAAAATAATGAAAGAGGTGGCCAAAACGGAGGAGTTTATCATAAACGACCTGGTCAACAAAGCACAGGTTATCACCGCCACGCTGGCAGGGGCCAATCATTGGACTATCCGTAATCTTCAGTTCGGTACTGTATTTATTGATGAGGCCGGGCAGGCGCTGGAACCCGCCTGCTGGATCCCGATACTGAAAGCGCAAAAGGTGATCTTTGCCGGCGACCATTGCCAGCTATCGCCCACCATTAAATCAAATGAGGCGGCACGCAGGGGCTTAAGCACCACCCTAATCGAAAAATGCATTTCCCTGCACCCGGAGGCGGTTGTCCTATTGGAAGAACAATACCGGATGAATACAGCCATAATGGGTTATTCTTCCCGCGTGTTTTATAATGACGCCCTCAAAGCACATCCTTCCGTTGCCGGCCAGGTGCTTTTTACCGGCGATCTGCCCATGGTGTTTATTGACACCGCGGGATGCGGGTTCGATGAAAAACCTGCAGGCACCAGCGTATTAAACCCCGAAGAAGCTGCTTTTCTTTTCAGGTATCTCGAAGGTCTGGCAAAAAGCATCAGCGACCATTATGCTTTAACTGATTTCCCTTCAATAGCTGTAATTTCTCCCTACAGCGAGCAGGTACGTTTACTGAAAGAGCAATTTGCAAATACGCCATCCCTGCATCTGTATGGCGACAAAGTCTCCGTAAACACCATCGATAGTTTCCAGGGAGAGGAACGCGATGTTGTACTCATCAGTTTAACCCGCAGCAACGCAGAAGGCACCATCGGCTTCCTGGCAGACATCCGCCGAATGAATGTGGCTATGACCCGCGCCCGCAAAAAGCTGGTGATTATCGGCGACAGTTCCACGCTAAGCCGACTACCTTTTTATACCAACCTGATCAGCTATGCCGAGGGCATTGGCGGTTACCAGAGCGCCTGGGAACATTTGGGTTGAAGATATTGCGCTTGAATTCCAATTCCCTTTATTTTAGGTAGAGTATTATTGCCCGGAATATGATATGTTTGGGTTTGTTTTTATCACAATTAAAAGAGCAATTAATGAGTCAGCAAAATAGTACGGGAAATTCGGCCAGGCGTGTGCTGGTGGCCAGCCTGATTGGCACCACCATCGAATTTTTTGATTTCTACATCTACGCCACAGCGGCAGTGCTCGTTTTTCCGAAACTGTTTTTCCCTGCCAGCGACCAGGCTACTGCTACTCTTGCTTCTTTGGCAACTTTTGCCCTGGCATTCTTTGCGCGGCCATTGGGTGCTGCTTTGTTCGGTCACTTTGGCGACCGTAAGGGGCGCAAGGCTACCCTGGTTGCTGCTTTGATGACCATGGGACCCTCAACCGTCGCCATTGGCTTACTGCCTACTTATCAATCTATCGGCATCGTTGCGCCTATCCTGCTGGCCTTATTTCGTTTTGGGCAGGGGCTTGGCCTGGGTGGCGAATGGGGCGGAGCCGTGCTACTCGCTACCGAAAATGCGCCCGAAGGCAAAAAAGCCTGGTATGGCATGTTCCCGCAACTGGGTGCGCCTATTGGGTTACTAATTTCAACAGCAACCTTTCTTATCCTCAGCAAAACCCTCACCGACCAGCAATTTTTTAGCTATGGCTGGCGCATCCCGTTTATAGCAAGTGCCATTTTGGTTTGGGTTGGTTTGTATGTGCGCCTTAAAATCACTGAAACACCTGACTTCTTAAAGGTGATAGAAAAAAACGAGCGGGTTAGCATGCCAATTATCAAGGTAGTTGTTAACCATACTAAAGTGCTTATCCTTGGCACGTTTGCAACCATCACTACCTTCCTGCTGTTTTACCTCATCACCGTTTTTACGCTTGATTGGGGTACCAAGAAATTACACTATACCCGAACCAGCTTTCTGATCGGCCAGATGATTGCTTATGTGTTTTTTGCGCTGGCTATCCCGCTCTCGGCGGTGTTGGCCGACAGGTATGGCCGCAACCGGATCCTTATGCTGGCAACTGCAGGCATTTTTATATTCGGCTTATGCTTTTCCTCTTTATTTGTTTCCGGCAACTGGGGGCTAACCGTTATTTTCCTGGTGATAGGCATGTTTTTAATGGGCATGACCTACGGCCCCCTCGGCACCGCCCTGGCCGAAATCTTCCCCGCATCCGTGCGTTATACCGGGGCATCGCTTTCGTTTACGCTGGCAGGCATTTTAGGCGCCTCGCTCACCCCGGCAATAGCCATCGCCCTGGCTACCAAGCGCGGACTCCCCTTTGTAGGCTATTACCTTTGCGCCGCCGCAGCCATCACCTTTTTAGCCTTGCTGGCAGCCAGAACAGCCATGAAAGAAAACAAAGAAAAAGCTTAACCGTAACATTTACCCGCTGTTAACCTAACAGTACTAACACCAGCTAACAGCACCTAACACCCCCTAACAGATTACCCCCTATATTCCTGCTTAATGTTTACACTCCAAAAGTACTGACAAAACAGTGTCAGCACTTTTTCCATCCCAAATACCGAAATTAGCACCCGGTCATCCCAAATAAAAAACATTTTTCCAACCCTCTTTGCGGCTTGCTGCAGGAGGGAAGATGCGTCCATTTGCCGCCACACGATAACCCGTCACCCAATTCAATAATTCACCCATTCGCCAACTAACCAATCAATAATTCAATAATTCAAAACTCTCCCCCAATCAATAATTCAATAATTCAATAATTCACTAATTCACTAATTCAAAACTCTCCCCCAATCAATAATTCAATAATTCAAAACTCTCCCCCAATCAATAATTCAATAATTCAATAAATGTTCCTCCCCCGTCCTCCCGAAATCGAATACATCCGCGGCCTTGCCAATGGCTCCATCAAAGAAAAAAAGCCTGCGCCGCCAAAAGCCAGGCCCATGAAACCCGCCGCCGAAACCCGCCATCAGCCCGGCTTCATCATCAAAACCGGGCTCAACTGGGTTAAACAAGCCAACCGAACCCCCGAGGCCCAAATGCTTTTTGGCGAATTCTGGTTCCAGGGCGAACTCTGCATCCTCTTTGCCGATACCAACGTAGGCAAATCCATCCTCGCCGTACAAATAGGCGACAGTATCGCCAACGGCAAACCCATCGGCAATTTCCGCCTGGACGCCGAACCCTGCCCCGTGCTGTATTTCGACTTCGAGCTTACCCAAAAACAGTTCGCCCGCCGCTACAGCCAGCAAGGCAGCCGGCCCTATCACTTTCACCGCCACTTTCACCGCGCCGTGCCTAACCCTATCTCCAACAAGGAACGCCTGTTTGGCACCTACGAACAATTTATCAATAACGAAATCGAAAACGCCATCCTCAACACCAAAGCAAAAGTGGTTATTATCGACAATGTAACCTGCCTGCGCCAGGGTGCACAGGCCGCCGCCGGCACCATTAACCTCATCCGCGGGCTGCAGGCCATCAAAAATACCTACAACCTGTCCATCCTCGTGCTGGCCCATACCCCCAAGCGCAACCCCGTTAAACCCGTAACCCGCAACTGCCTGCAGGGCAGCAAAATGCTCATCAACTTTTGCGACAGCGCCTTCGCCATCGGCGAGAGCCATGCCGTACCCGGCCTGCGCTACCTCAAACAGATCAAGCAGCGCAGCACCACCGAAGCCTACGGCGCCGAAAACGTTTGCCTGTTCCGCCTTATTAAACCCGGCAATAATTTACAGGCCGAATTTTGCGGCCACGGCGTAGAGGCCGACCACCTGCTGCACTTTACCGAACAGCACCGCCGCAGCCGCGCCAACCGCATTGCCGACCTCAGCAAACAGGGCCTCAGCCTCCGCCAAATCGCCGCCGAAGTAAAGCTCAGCGCCACAACCGTCTTCTATATCCTGCAAAAACAAGCGAAAGAGGAAGGATGATGTTTTGGATGTGCAGATATGCAAATGTGCGGATGTGCAGATGAAGGAAAATACAAAGGCCCGGCCCCGTGCGATTCCCTCCCAACGGGAGGGTGGAGGGAGGGGTTGGTATGTTTAGGGCTTTGTAATAGGTTGATACGAAGAAAAATGCCCCTGCCAACTGCCTGCTACTTACTGCCAACTGAATTCGTCTCGCCCTTGTTGGTGTTGTCACCATAGGTGTTCGGAAGATCTGAATTACCGCCAAGACTCCCTCCCAACGGGAGGGGTGCGGCTGACTGTGAAGTGGCGGGGAGGGGTTTCGCCGCCATGTTGGAGGAATGTAAAGGATTGAAACAGTTGTATAAATAGTTCGAGAAACCCCTACCTTCCCTTCCCCCAATGTCATTAAGTTAAGGGAAATCATATTTACCGATATCCCAGAAGTGTAAGATCGTAACAGCATCCTGGTTTGATGTTTGGATGACGGAAAATGCCCCTGCCAACTGCCTGCTACTTACTGCCAACTGAATTCGTCTCGCCCTTGTTGTTGTTGTCACCAACAAGTACCGATATGCCAGAAGTGTAAGATCGTAACAGCACCGTGGTTTGATGTTTGGATGACGGAAAATGCCCCTGCCAACTGCCAACTACTAACTGCCAACTGAATTCGTCTCGCCCTTGTTGGTGTTGTCACCAACAAGTACCGATATGTCAGATTTAAGTACAACACAGCACCCCGGTTAAACGCAGGTAATTGGTTATATTTGAACATCAAACTAACAAATGAATAATATGCCAGCGATAGTGAAAAATACTAACAAAGGTTTTGGACACGGAACCGTTAGCAGCGAAATTAAAAATCACGACAATGATCCTTTTGTTGTAAAAAAGGTGCAAAAAGCCAAAGAAACAATCCAAAGGGTTGGGTTTCCAGGCATTAAGAAAAAATAGTTTTCATTACCTGTCAGCGGCGCACAAGAAGCCAAACGCTGCGGGCCTTTGCACGGATTCTCGCGAGGAGGAGGAGTTGTTTTTTACGCTGAAAATTTTTATTCAGAAATTTTCAATATAAACTTACCAGTACTTTCAATTTTTGTAAAAGTTAATCCCTGGGTTGCTTTATCAAAATCTTCAATGGAGTTCTGGAAGGAAGCAAAAACGAGACTCTGTGCATCGTTTTGGGTACTAAGTTCTTTTAAAAACTCATGAAAGTCATCAGTGGAGGCAGATTGTTGTTGCGGTTCGTCAAAAATAAGCAATTTGGGATGATTGCCGCTCATATTTTTAGAGGTATTTAGTAAGGCTATATAATATGCCCACATGCATCTAATATGGTCACTTCCAGAACTATCAAATCGAATGTCGTAACTCTTTGGCTTTTCATTTGGCAATTTTACCTCGATAACTGGCAGATACTTTTCAGCCGAAATCTTTATAGCATCGTTGTCTTTACTTTGATAATTGAAGGTCCGCAATAATCTTAAAAAGTTATCTTGTAATGATTGAAGTTTTTCTCTGTCCAAAATGGTGAAAAAATCACCAGATAATTCCGTTTCTTTCTTTTTTAATGTTTCCCATTCTTTCGAAATGATAGAAAGCCTTTTTTTCATGCTTTCTATTTTTTCTAAAAACTCCTCATAAAAATTGGCTAATCGTTTTGTGTTGATTTTTCTTTCGATTAACTCTTCAGATGGGAGCCTTTCATCGGAAACTAAGTTCTTCTTGATATTTCTAATTTCCTGGCGAATCTGGTTAAGTCTGTTAGTGTATTCTGCGAGTATATTATCTTTTTCCTGAATTTTTGATCGCTGACTATTAATAAAAGCTTCCAACATTTTAAGTTGGGACACCAAAAAATTTATATTGTCGGCGATTTGCATCGGAACCTGATCGACACCATGTGGTAATAAAGAATCATTAATGCCCTGTCCACAGGTCGGGCAAATATTACTGGCTACAAGGGCATGTACATCTCCCCCTAACCGCAACATTTTTTCAGCAGATTTATTTTTGTCTAGGTCTTCCTGAACGGCTTTTTTCTGTTCTGTATATTGTCTAAACTTTTCCTTTTCATGTAATTGCTCATCCGATAATTGCTGGTAACGAAATCCTATTTTTAAAAGACCATCACTCAATGTATTTAATCTGCTTTGATTTCTTTCAAGATTTTCGCCGACCGTAATTTCAGTTTGTTGATTCAATTGATCAAATTCATCGGTAAGCTCTTCAATTAAATCGGGTATTAATATGTAACGGTCATTTCTGAATATTCGGAAATATATTTCATTTATATTATTTATAATTACAGGATACGCCTCTAGGCCGGCTATTTCAGCACCACCTTTTTCAGCAAGGCTGTGAAAATCTTCAAACAGTATTGACCATTTTTCCTGTAATAGTCGTTTGTTGATATTTAAACTAATTCTAGACTGTTCATTTTGAAAAACATCCAGATTTAATAAAAATTCGATAACACGCTCCTCTGCATTTTTAACACCATAATATGGGATGGTTGCAAAAAAAGAGGACCATCCTGATTTCTGTTCAATGATAAAAGTTGGAGCTATCAATGGCATGTAAAGCTTGGTACTATTACCATTTATATCGATAACATTTGGTAAATTCCAATTTAAAAACTCTTCAAGAAAAGCGTGAAAACCGTATATTTCGTCAGAAGCTGCACCTTTATCATGTACATACATTTGTCGTATTTCGTAGATGCCCTTATTTTCGGTTATTAGCGGCCCAAAAGAAACATCTATTAATTGTGGCTTTCTTTTTTCGTTGACAACGCTACGTTTAATGGTAATTGTTTGTACGCCGTTAAATATCTCCAAAAGAATGGCAGACTGGACAACTTGATAGCTTTTTTCCCCATCAATTACAACGTCTTTAAGCACAGATTGCATTGTTTTCTCATTTTTCAATCCTATTAGCTCTTCAAATCCTAAAGCGTATAATATTGATTGAAAGACTGTGCTTTTACCACTCGTATTATTTGCGCGAATAATATTTAAGCCGCTTTCGAACTGTATTGTAGTACCATACAATCCGTTAGTTGTGTTTATTTCAAGCTTTAAAGCGTTTAAATGCAACATTTAATTTTTATAAAAATTTACTAGATAAATCTTTTATTCTTTGTTCTGATATGCCATTCTTTCCAATGCTTTCAAGAAACTCTTTTTCTCCAAAAAACAAATCTTTTTCTTTTCTCATCAATTTGTAAAGATTTATGCCTGTATCCGTTAATGTATAACCGCCATCTGATAATACTATAAATCCTTCGGCAACAGCATAAACAAGTGCTCGGTTAACAGTAGGCTCGACCCCCCAAATGTGATAGTCACTTTTGAAATCGTTTTGCATCCAACGCTGCACTTGTGATAAATTTTTATTTGTCTTGATTGCCCAACATAGGAAATGCAATTTCATCAAGGATGCTTTGCTTGAACGACATGCTATAAATAGTATTAGAACAATATGTCCGATTTTATATAACGGCCTGTAATCGGCAGGAATAGATATGTTACGTTTTGTAAAACTTAAATTTCTTATAAAACTTGTTGCCATTATTCAAAATCTAATGGGCATCGCAATAACCAATCCGCGATTGCTCCATTTGTTAAATTATCAATTGTCATTTCATTTAAATAACTAAAGTTAGCGGTCACTCTTTCCCTAACTAATATTCTTAAATTCTTATATAATTTATTATTGTCGTCCGCTGGGAACATACAAAGCTCTGCCACTTCC